>Ga0210040_10000248_pt1 | contig 95538 bp, 76 predicted proteins | sample CryGeyCG12114_NA_FD_185462 | JGI IMG/M metagenome (GOLD analysis project Ga0210040, IMG submission 185462) | Groundwater microbial communities from aquifer - Crystal Geyser CG19_WC_8/21/14_NA (SPAdes) (version 2) | ecosystem: Environmental > Aquatic > Deep subsurface > Groundwater | place: USA... | reverse complement strand
TGCTGGCGCATTATTCGCCGGGCAAATCGGTTCTGAATACTTTTTGCTATACCGGTGGCTTCTCCATGTATTCGTTGCAGCAAGGTGCTTCGCTGGTGCATTCCGTCGATTCATCTAAAAAAGCCATCGAGCTAACCGACCAAAATGCCGAATTAAACGGCGTAACGGAACGGCACCAATCTTTTGCCGTTGACACTTTTACTTTTCTGAAAGATAACCCGGATTCTTACGATATTATTATCCTGGACCCGCCTGCTTTTGCGAAACACCAGAACGTGCGGCACAATGCCGTAATGGGGTACAAGCGATTAAACGTAGAGGCCATTAAGCGGATAAAATCCGGCGGTATTTTGTTTACTTTCTCCTGCTCGCAGGTAGTAGATAAATATCTATTCAACAGCACCATTATGGCTGCCGCCATCGAAGCCGGTCGCAATATCAAAATCATGCACCACCTCAGCCAACCCGCCGATCATCCGGTAAGTATTTTTCATCCGGAAGGCGAATATCTGAAGGGATTAGTGTTGTTTGTAGAATAAAATAAAAAAAGCTACTGATTTAAACCAGTAGCTTTTTTTATTTTATTCTTAAGGGATTAACCAGCTTTGCAATTTAACTTCACTGGTATCGCAAAACGAAAAATTAATGTCGGCTATGGCAGGAGCATTGTTCACCCGCAATACCAATGGTGTGGGCATCCATGCCTTCGGTATATTGAAAAGAACTACTGAATTTAGAATTATCAAAGTAAAATTTACCGGGTTTTTTATTGTAATTACCTATTTCCTGCAGGGTAGCGGCATCGTATAAATGGCCGTTTACCATGGTGTAAGTTACCACTTCACTGTTTTGGATATTCTCCAACGGATTTTTTTCCAGCACAATCAGGTCGGCTAATTTCCCGGTTTCCAACGAACCAATTTCTTTTTCCAAACCTAAATAAGATGCGCCATTTAAGGTAGCCGCCCGCAATGCTTCCATGTTGGTCATGCCGCCTTGTTGCAACATCCATAATTCCCAATGTGCACCCAAACCTTGCAGTTGGCCATGCGCGCCTAAATTTACTTTTACGCCCTGGTCGGTTAATGCTTTACAAGCTTTGGAGGTAAGTATATGTCCGTTTTCGTACTCTTCGTCGGGTACCAACGTAACCCGGCGCGAACGGCTATCAATTACGGAACGCGGGGTAAATTTGAGCAGCCGTTCTTTGTCCCAGACTTTGGTTTTTTGATACCAATAATATTCGCCGGAGTTGCCGCCGTAGTTTACAATTAAAGTAGGCGTATAACCGGTCTGGCTGTTTTTCCATAGGGTTAATACATCATTATAAAGGGGAGCTACCGGTACGTTGTGTTCAATACCGGTATGGCCGTCCAGAATCATGGTCATGTTGTGGAAGAAAGTAGAACCGCCTTCCGGTACTACCGCCATGCCCAGCTCCCGGGCCGCCTGAATAACCTGCTGGCGCTGTTCGCGGCGGGGCTGATTATAACTTTTTACCGAGAAACCACCATAAGCTTTTATGCGGCGTAAGTGCGAACGGGCATCTTCCAGGTTATTGATAACGGCTTTCATATTACTTTCGGCGCCGTATAAAACGGTACCCGTCGAGAAAATACGCGGACCTACCATGGCGCCGGTTTTTACCATTTCGGCTTGGTTAAATACCTGCTCGGTGTTAGAAGATGGATCGTGGGTGGTAGTTACGCCATACGCCAGATTGGCATAATAAGCCCATTGTTTCTGCGGACTCATACCTAACCGGAACGTACCCATGTGGGCGTGTACATCCACAATGCCCGGCATAATGGTTTTGCCTTTTACATCAATAATTTTTACGCCGGCCGGAATCTGAACCTGGTTTGCCGGGCCTACCGCTGTTATGCGATTCTGATCGACCAGGATGGTGCCTTTTTCGATCACTTCATCGCCTTTCATGGTAATAATGCGGGCCCCCGTCAAAGCTAACTTGCCCTGCGGTATATCGGTCTCTAAAACCAGGTTAATTTTTAAACCAGTGGAGTCGATAGGAGGAATTTTAGCGACTGCGCCGGGTATAAAGGTGAAACGATCTTTTAAATTGTTGGTAAAGTATTCTTCCCCTACCATCCAGTGCAGTTTTTGGCTATTGGTAGCCCAATGTAAACTGGTGCCCACATCGCGGGTAACGCGCGCAACCGGAACGGCCTTGGTATCGGCACTTAACTCCATGCCTTTGCCGGCCAGCGGAAAAGGAGCAATGTAGCAGTTAAACAATTCGGTAAAAGCTATCCAGTTATTATCCGGGCTGGGTACAAACTGGATGGCATATTTAGACGTGAAATGCGTTATTTCATCTTTGCCGTTCAGGTCTACACTTTTAAATACATAATTCCCGCCTTCGTAGCCCGTAAAAAATATCCGATCAGCCGTTTTATTAAAAACCGGGCTGTTGCCATTTTTCTGAATCAGGTGCATGCTGCCGCCTTTAGTTGGCATCCAGAAAATGCCGGTATTAATGCTGTAAGTAAAGCCCTGGTGATCGTTCCCGCCGGTTTTCTGAAACAGGATTTTCTTGCCGTCCGGCGAGAAAGAAGCATTTACATAAAAGCCTTTTTCGGCAGTTAATTTTACCGGTTTGCCGCCGTTCAGGTCTGTTTTATACAGCGCGCCAAAGTTTTCATCGTTCCAGGTACTGTATACCAGGCTTTTGCCATCGGGTGAGAAAGCCGGGTAATATTCAAAATCAGTTCCTTTGGTAATCCGCACGGGTTTGCCGTTGGGTAATTGCTTTTTATATAAGTAACCGGCCGCACTGAACACTAGGTATTTCTCATCGGGTGACGTAACCGCTTGGCGAATTACTTTAGCGGTAAACGTTGGGGGAGAAATACCTTCGGGTGCCGCAACATGTTTAACAGCGGCAGTAATCTGGTGCTTCGCTTTAACCGAGAACGGGATGTCTGTAGCCTGATTAAACTTATTTACGTCTACCTTCTTTATTTTTCCCTGCGCCCAGATAATTATATTTTTATTATCAGGTGTCCAGGCATAATTAGGATAAACGCCAAATATAGCCCAGGCTTCCTGCTGGTCTTTGCTCAGGTTATCGTAAACCGGCCATTCTTCGCCCGTACTCAGGTCATGGATAAACAAAACCGATTTGGTCCGGACGCGGCGTACAAAAGCTAATTTTTTACCATCGCGCGAAACCTGGGGGCGTACGGCACTACCGTTTGTAGCGATTAAATTTTCAATTTCCCCGTTGGTGCGGTCTAAACGACGAATCATGTAAATCAAACCGTTCGGGTCTTTGTTGTACTCAAAAGTAGAGCCGCCACTCATATCTTCGCTGAAATAAACGTAACGGCCATCCGGCGAAACGTTTGGTTCACCCACGTCCTGCTGGTCGTTTTTACGCTTGGTTAGCTGAATACCCGAGCCGCCGGAAATATGATACGACCAAATTTCACCGGCTCCCAGCGAGCGGGTGCTGGTAAAATGTTTGCGGGCAATGAGGTACTGACCATCCGGCGACCAGGACGCATTGTTTAATAACCGGAAATTTTCGTTGGAAATGGCATGCGCCTTGGAGCCATCGCGGTTCATAATCCAGATATTATCGCCGCCATCCCGGTCAGAGGTAAACGAGATGTATTTGCCGTCGGGGCTAAACCGGGGCTGCACTTCGTACGGGTGGCCGCCCGCCATCAATTTGGCTTCGCCGCCGGTAATGGGTAATGAATAAATATCACCCAACAAGTCAAAGATTATTTCTTTGCCATCCGGACTTACATCCAGGCTCATCCAGGTGCCTTCGGTGGTAGTAAATGCTATTTCTTTAGCGGGGCCGTGCGGATCGGCAACTACCCATTTCTTCTGGTCGTTGGTGGCTGGTTTCACATTTTGCGCTACGGTTTCCAAAGATCCCGTCAGGGCTACTAAGCCAGCCAGCAACTGTATTTTTCTTTTAATCATGAAAAGATAAGTTTAATAGTAGGGCTACAAAGATAAATAAAGATCAGGTACCTGCGGAAAGTAAATCATATAACATCCAGCTATGTTTTTGCTGGGTATTGTGCACCAGCATTTATAGCAGAACAAAAGCCATGACTTGGAATCTCAAATTATTTTCTTTGGTAAACAGCGGGTTTCAGGATATTTGCTTTTATATTGGGGATTATTTATAGTTGTACAATGATGAAAAAACCGCTGCTGATCTCTTGTGGTATAATAAGCCTGGCTTTGGGCTTAAGTAATTTCGTTTTGCCGCCCGCTGAATTAAAATGGAAGCTCATAGCACCTTTAGAGGAGCCCGCACCGCGTCACGAAAATTCTTTTGCGCAAGTAGGCGATAAGTTTTATTTATTTGGTGGTCGCAACAACCTGCGCCTGGATGCTTACGATACCAAAACGAACAAATGGGTAAGGAAAGCCGATGCGCCAACGGAAATGAACCACTTTCAGGCCATTACTTACCGAGATGAGGTTTATGTGATCGCGGCTTTTCAGGGTAAATATCCGCACGAAACACCCATTCCGCAAATCTATATTTATAATCCGAAGCAAGATAAATGGCGGGAAGGGCCTGCCATTCCGCAGGATCGCTTACGCGGCTCGGCCGGCGTTACGGTTTATAAAGATAAAATATATGTAGTTAGCGGCATCACTGATGGCCATTATGATGGCCATGTAACGTGGTTTGATGAGTACAACCCCCAAACAAATACGTGGCGTAAACTCCCGGATGCTCCGCACGCCCGCGACCATATATCCGTGGCGGTGGTGGATGATAAACTCGTGATAGCAGGCGGACGCAAATCTACGGCGCGCATTAATAAAGTAGTGGAACTCACCGTGCCGAATGTTGATATTTATGATTTTAAAACGGGTAAATGGAAAACCTTACCGGCAAGCAGTAATATTCCGACCCAACGGGCCGGGAATTCAGCCGTTACATTAGGCCATAAAGTTTTAATTATGGGCGGCGAGAGCACCCAAAAAATCTCGCATAATCAAACCGAAGCTTTTAATATCCGGACGGGTACCTGGGAAACCTTAACTCCCATGAATACCGGTCGCCACGGTACCGGAGCAGTGGTTTATAAGAATAAGGTATATATAGCGGCCGGATCAGCAAACGCCGGGGGAGGACCAGAACTGAATACAATGGAGGTTTTGGAGTAAGCTATTCTAAGGGCTGGAAATTTGCTTAAACTTTGTGAGGTATAGGAACTCGGGACACTTCTATTTGGAAATCAGGTGTAAAAAAATGTTTTAAACTTAAGTTTTAGCTGGATTAGATTGATTAATGGCGGAATGTATAGCAGTACTAATTTAGAGGATTAAGCAGCATTGGAGATAAAAGCTTTTGAACTACAGATGTTTTATAATCCAGCAAGGATTACCGGCTGCTACTACATTATCCGATAAATTTTTAGTAACCACACTGCCAGCGCCAATGACTACATTATGCCCGATTTTTATTCCCGGGCAAATAACCGTGCTCCCGCCAATCCAGACGTTATCGCCAATAATAATAGGTTTTCCGTACTCCTGACCGGAAATTCGTTCCTGGGCATCAAGGGGGTGCGTAGCCGTGTAAATTTGTACATTGGGGCCCAGGAAAGCGTTTTTGCCAAAACTAACCGGACAAACATCCAGAATAACACAATTAAAGTTGGCGTAGAAGTTTTCGCCAAAAGCTATATTATAGCCATAATCGCACTGAAAAGCAGGCTCAATGTAGCACGATGTATCCGATCTAAACAATTGGGACAGCAGCAATTTCCTTTTATTTGTTTCATCCGGCCGGCTGTGGTTGTAATCATATAATATTTGCCGCGCATCTAAGCGGTCTTGCGTTAATTCTGCATCGGCAGCATTGTATAATTGTCCACATAACATTAGTTCTTTCTGCGTCATCATCTATAATTATCTAGGGCGTTTACAGGGTGAATATAAAAAGAAGGCCAGCTATTTTGCTGGCCTTCTTTTATGTTAGTAAACCTAAATATTTTGTTTTTTCAATTCCTTAACGGCGTAATCAGCAGCCCGGGCGGTTAAAGCCATATACGTAAGCGAAGGATTAACGCAGGAGGCAGAAGTCATGAAAGAACCATCGGTGATAAATACATTTTTTACATCGTGCATCTGGTTAAAAGCATTTAATACCGAAGTTTTCGGATCACGTCCCATGCGGGCGGTTCCCATTTCGTGTATGGCTAAGCCAGGATATGAGCCATTGTCGTAAGGTTTTACATTTTTCAAGCCGGCCGCTTCCAGCATTTCCGCCGCATCGTTACTCATGTCTTTGCGCATCTTCATCTCGTTTTCTTTAAATTCGGCATCGATAATGAGCGTCGGGATGCCAAATTTATCGGTCACGTTCTTATTTAATGTAACCTGGTTTTCGTAATAAGGCAAGCATTCGCCAAAGCCGGTAAGGCCCATGCGCCAGTTGCCCGGCTTGGTTAACGCGGCTTTAAAGTCTTCGCCAATGCCCAACTCGGCTACGCCACGCTGCCAGCCATCGCGGCTGCCGCTGCCTTGGTAACCAAAGCCCCTAATGTAATCGCGTTTATCACTGCCAATGTTGCGATAGCGGGGTATATAAATGCCATTAGCCCGCCGGCCATAGTAGTACTTATCTTCAAAGCCCGGGTATTCGCCAGCGGCACCGGCCCGGAAATGGTGGTCCATGAGGTTATGGCCTACCTGGCCGCTGGAGTTGCCCAAGCCGTTCGGAAAGCGGTTGGAAGTAGAATGGAGTAATATTTGGGCCGTGCCTAGCGTTGAAGCATTCAGGAAAATAATATTCGCAAAATATTCTTCTTCGGCTTTGCTTTCCGTATCAATTACGCGCACACCGGTAGCCCGGCCTTTTTGCTCGTCGTAAATAACGGAGCTCACTGCCGAGTTGGGTCTTAAGGTTAAGTTGCCGGTGGCCACGGCGGCAGGCAGCGTGGCGGCCTGGGTACTGAAATAAGCACCGTAAGGGCAACCCCGGCTGCATAAATTCCGGTATTGGCAGGAGGCCCGGCCGTTAATGGGTTGGGTCAGGTTAGCTACCCGGCCAATGGTCATGGTGCGGCCTTTGAAGTTTTTCTCGATGCCTTTTCTTACCTCTTTTTCCACGCAGTTCATTTCCATGGGTGGCAGAAACTCACTGTCGGGTAATTGGGGTAAACCCAGCTTTTCGCCACTGATACCCACAAACTTTTCGACGTAACTGTACCAGGGCGCAATATCTTGGTACCGGATGGGCCAGTCCACGGCAATGCCATCCTTTAGGTTGGCTTCAAAGTCTATATCGCTGAGGCGGTACGTTTGCCGGCCCCACATAATTGATTTGCCGCCCACAATGTTGCCCCGGAACCAATCGAAGCGTTTGGTTTCGGTATACGGGTAATCTTTATCGTTTATCCAGAAGGTTTCATTGTACTCGTTGTACGGGTAATCGCGGCTAATAAAAGGGTGTTCATCGCGCTGACTCTGGGTAATGCGGCCCCGGTACTTAAATTCCCAGGGATGCTTCATGGCCGTGGTATAATCTTTTACGTGCTCCACGTTGCGGCCGCGTTCCAGCATTAAAACTTTTAGGCCTTTTTCGGTTAGTTCTTTGGCGGCCCAGCCGCCGCTGATGCCGGAGCCTACTACTATGGCATCGTAGGTGTTGTTTTCTTTTGCTTTTCCGTTGATGTTCATGGGTAATGGTGGTGTTTGCAGCAGCTATTTTAAACTTATAAAATCAGCTGTTTTAGGGTGATTGAAAAAAATAATTAAGTGGCCCAGGTTTTTTGATTTGCTTGCAGATCGGTGCAGCCGTTGTAAGAGCCAGGTACGTACACATAACTCAAGGCTTGGGTAGCACCAATTTCGGAAGAAAAGTAACCAACTACCGTTAGTTCTTTCATCATCTGGAAGAAAGATGGATTCTCAGCATTAACCTTTTTAACTTGGGACGGAGCTTCTTTTTCTTTGTTTTTCAGAGCAACGGCTTCTTCTTTTGCCGTTTTTTCGGCTTGCTGTAGTAAGCTGGTCTGTTCTGAGCTTTTTAAATCCAGAAAAGCGTTATTATAGGTCTTTTTTGCCCGGGCATCCAGCGCATCTAAGCCCTGAAAAAAACGATCCTGATCAGTCATAGAATAGCAGTCGGCCAGGGTTAGCAAAATGAATTCCGGTACTTTGGCTTCTTTGGCCCCGGGGGTATCGGTAGCAGGAATAATGCGCTCGGCAATTTCTTCTACCATAGTTTTGTGTTTTCCCGATATTACCCGGGTTACTTTTTCGGTTTGAGTAGTGTTGGTTTTGGTGTCACAACTCGTTAATAAGCCAGTCAGGAGCGGGGCAGAAAGTGATAAGCCCGTCAGGGTGGCTACCCGTAATATTGCTTCTCTTCTATCCATTTAGAGTGTTCTTTTAAATAAATGTGGTGGAAAATTTATGCTTTTGTATTATCTGATAAGATAAAGAAATATTCTGATTATTGCTATTTAACTCATAATTTTTGCCGCAAAAAAAATCCCCTTATGGTTTTCAAAAGGGGATGAATCTGTACTGTTTAACCGGATAAGTTTCAATATGATTAATACCCAAACAGCTCTTTTAAAGTAAGCTGCTTCAGTTTACCGTATTTAGCTAATTCTTTAAAGTTTAATCGCTCCTTGGAACCAATAACCAAAATTTCCTGATTTTGCCCTTTTACAAACTGCTCCTGAAATTTCTTCATGTCATCGAAAGTAAGGGTATTTACATTCTGATAAATATCCCGGCGAATGTCGTAATCTAATCCCAATCGCTTTGCTCTTTCGTAGTCAAACAAGATATCCGATTTGGTAATCCGTTCGGTCGAGATGCTATTCAGAATACTTTCCTTTGCGTTAACAAAGTTGGCTTCGGCTTGCGGCATATCGTTTAATAAGGCTTGCATGCCCGCGGCGGCTTCCGGCAACTTGTCGGATTGCGTACCGATGTAGGACAAGATATAATTTGCCCGGTCTTTGCGGCTGGCGTTAGCATAACGGGAATTAGCCGAATAAGCTAGGGCTTTAGATTCGCGTAATTCCTGAAAAACAATAGAACCCATATTGCCCCCGAAATACTCGTTATACAAAGTAATAGTCGGGATCAGCTGTGGATTGTAATTGAATGATTTAGTTAGGAAAATAAGCTCGGCCTGCACCATATTAAAGTCGGTCCAGTAAACAGTACGGTCAGCAAAGTCCCGCTCTTTAAAGGTTTTTAAGGGCGGTACGGGCATTAAGGTAGCGGGTACGTTATGACCGGTATTTAAAACTGTAACCAGGTTATCTGTAGCACGTGGCCCGTAATATAAAATATGATGCTCGTAGGCGGGAATACTTTTAATCATGCTGATTAATTCTTCCGGCTTAATTTGCTTCAATTCTTTTTCGGGTATAATATTAGTAAACGGATTTTTGGGGCCGTATTTGGCGTAGTTTACCATGGCCTGACTATGAATAATATTTTTATTCAGCTTCGCATCCGCGCGGGCTTTCAGAATACCAGCTACCATATTATCCAGGGCCGCTTTATCTGGTTCCGGTGCTTTTAGTATGCTCTCAAACAAAGCCAAGCCTTTTTCAAAATTGGTGTCCAGTCCCGACAGGCTCACGTACACTTGCTCCTGCGAAGAAAATACATCGAAAGAACAGCCCAGTTTATAAAATTCCTGCTGCAGTTCTTCGGCGGAGTATTGGTTGTTGCCTAGGTATTTCAGGTAGTCAATGGCTAAGCCTAATTTAGGATTATTGTTGGTGCCGGTTTCCAGCACGTAATACAAATTAAACAAGCCGTTTTCCTGGTTGCGGGTAAAATATACCGGGATATTATTTTTGATCTGGGTTTGTCCTACGTCTTGTTTGTAATCCAGGAATACCGGTTTTAGCTCGGGCGCTTTGCCGGCCATTACGGTTTTATAAAAGTCTGATTGCGCTTCCCGGTTTACGGGTACCGGCGTTATGGCTGGTTTTTCTACTTTCTGGGCGTTGGGATCTTTGCCGGTGCGCTTGTTAACAACAACATAATTATCTGAACTCAGGTATTTATTCGCAACAGTCATTACTTCCTCTTTGGTAATCTTTGCGAAACGATCGCGCTGCGCCAGGTAATCTTTCCAGTCCATACGGGCAATAAAAGCCGTTACAAAAGCATCGGCCCGGGCTTCGTTGCTTTCGTAACCCCGCATTTCGGCTATTTTAGTGTTATTAATGATGGCCGGAATCAGCCAGTCGGCAAATTTACCTTGTTTTACCAGTTCTACCTGGCTCAAGAGCAGGCTTTTAACCGCCTCTAAGCTTTGTCCTTGCCGGGGAGTGCCGCCTAAAATAAGCGCGGAATAATCATTCATGATATAATCACCGGCAAAAGCACTCAGTACCGCTTGCTTCTGGTTTAAATTCAAATCAACCAAACCGGCCTGTCCGTTCGATAAGATTTGGCCGATCATTTTCATAACCAAAGCATCTTGGGTATTTACGCCCGGAAAGCGGAAGCCCAGCATGATATTCTCGGCATTAGGGCCGATTACTTCTTTTACAATGGGCTGGCTGATGGACGCTTCTTCGGGGGCCGTGTAGGCCGGAACCGGTTTAGCTTCTAGTTTGCCAAAGTATTTATCAATAATGCGAATGGTTTGATCGTAATCTAAGTCGCCGCTCATGCACACCGCCAAATTATTGGGCACGTAATACGTATCGAAGTATTTTTTAATCTCCGTAATGGAAGGGTTTTTCAGGTGCTCGATGGTGCCAATAGTAGTTTGGGTGCCGTATTGGTGTTTCCGGAACAAGCCGGCCAGTAGCGCCTCAAACACTTTGCTGCGGTCGTTGTCGAGACTCCGGTTTTTTTCTTCGTACACGGCTTCCAGTTCGGTATGGAACAAACGCGGCACCATTTCCCCGAATCTTTCCGCTTCTACCTGGGCCCACTTTTCTATCTGGTTGGCCGGAATATCGCCGGTGTAAACCGTTTGCTCCACCGAAGTATAAGCATTGGAACCACTCGTACCAATGGCGCCCACAATTTTATCGTATTCGTTTGCTATTGCGTAACTGGCCGCTACACTAGAAACACTATCGATTTGATGATAAATTTTTTTACGTTCCGTTGGATCGGTTTTGCTGCGGTATACTTCGTAGAGATTTTCTATTTTGGCCAGTTCGGTCTTTTCTTTAGCAAAGTCGCGGGCTCCCAGTTCAGAAGTTCCTTTAAAAACCATGTGCTCCAGGTAATGCGCTAAACCGGTGGCGGTGCTGGGGTCGTTTTTGCTGCCGGCGCGTACCGCAATATAAGTCTGAATGCGGGGCGCATCTTTATAATCCGACAGGTATACTTTTAGGCCGTTGTCCAGGGTATAAATTCGGGCTTTTAACGGATCGTTCGGAACACTTTCGTAAGTATATTTTCCGTTTGTATCAGTTGTTGTAGCCGTATCAGCCGGATCGGAGGCAGTTTGTACTTTATTTGTTTTGCACTGGAAAAAAGATAAACTTAACGCCAGGGCAATTCCATAATAATATCTTTTCACGGGATATTTTATAAATTTAAAGAATAAAAATTGTCTTCTTCAAATATACAAAAACAGCACCAGAATTAATAACTGACGTTACGCAAAACAAAGGATAAATAGACTTAGATGAGCCCACTCCTGTCATCCTGAAAGGATCTATTTTGCAGTAAACCAAATAGATCCTTCCAGGATGACAGGAGTGGGCTCAAGATTCTTGAATTACCTGATAATATTTCTTTTGCCTAACATGAGTTTATAAGAAAACAGTTGTAAGTACCAAGATATAAGTATCAGGTTTATACTTGCAAACCGTATTATAATGGTGCTGCTGGTAAAGCTTACCGTAAAAGCTCAGGTATTTAAAGTAACAAATTTAGAAATCAGTATCGAGGCCCAAACGTTTTTTTAAATCCGGTAAAATCGGGTATTTTTCGGAGAGGTAAGCAAATTTATCCTGAGAAGTATAAAGTTTACGGCCCGTGTGCTGTTCTTTTACTTCCAGCTTAACATTTACCCGGTTATTTCCTAAACGCTGGCGCAGATCAGCCATAAATTCGCTACGCATCTCGTTAAACTGCGATAACTGCACCGGGTTTTCTACCTGTAAAATTACTTCCAGGTTTTCGTTCAGCTGCACTGGCCGGTTCAGAATAATATATTCGGAGGTTTTATCTTCTGCTTTTTTCTGGTGCACCAGTTCGCGCCAAACCGTCTGAAATGCTTCGGGGGTAACCGCCCGGGCCGGACCCGAAGCGGCTACTTCGGTTTTATCAATATCAGCCACTGTTGTATTAACCACCGGATTACTAAGCTGGGCTTTAATATCCCGCATGCTCGGCAGCTTTACCATTTTCTTGGCGGTAGGTTGGGGTATATTCCGGTTGGCAGTTGGAGCAGGTTCTGCTACAATGGGTACCGGCGGCATTTTATTAATAGCGGTAGGCGAAGTTTCGTGGGTTGGTACTGGCTCCGGATACGGCTGTTTAAAACCGGTGCTACTCACATTAGCAGCAGTATTGCCCAAACTGGCCGCTTCGGTAGGTTCCGGATTGTCGGCCCGGGCCGGAGTGGTTTCGGTTTTATTTGCCGCAGGTAATGGGGGTTCCGGGCTGGCGGCCGCGCTACCTTCCGGACTTACACTAGTTTTTTTTTTGACGTCTCCGTTTAAAGAGAAGTCTTTCGCAAAATTTACCGCGTGGTTCAGGCTGGCCAGCTTCAGCAGGCATAATTCTACGTGTAGCCGCTGGTTTTTACTGTTTTTGAAGTTTATATCACAGGTGCTAATAATATTTAACCCGGAGAGCAGAAAGGCCAGCGAGGTGTTATTGGCCTGTTCGGCATAACGGGCCTTAATGTTTTCGGATACCTGCAGCAATTGCACCGTAATATTATCTTTGCACACCAGCAAACTCCGGAAATGCTCGCCAATGCCCGTAATAAAATTATGGACGTCAAACCCGTTTTTCAGAATTTCGTCCAGTAACAATAAGGTACCGGATAAATCTTCGGCTAATAAATAATTGGTGAGCTTGAAATAATAATCGTAATCGAGGATGTGCAGGTTGGCTACCGTATCCTTGTAGGTAATTTGGTGGCCCGAAAAAGTTACCATCTGATCGAAGATCGATAAAGCATCCCGCAGGGCACCATCGGCTTTCTGCGAAATTAAATGCAGGGCATCGTCTTCGGCTTTAATTTCTTCTTTGCGCGCAATATTTTTCAAGTGCTTCACCATATCGCCGATCTGAATCCGGTTAAAATCGAAGATTTGGCAACGCGACAAAATAGTAGGAATAATCTTGTGCCGTTCGGTAGTGGCTAATATAAATATGGCGTAGGAGGGGGGCTCTTCCAGTGTTTTCAGAAAAGCATTAAACGCCGAGTTGGTGAGCATGTGCACTTCATCTATAATATAGATTTTGTACTTGCCGGTTTGCGGTGCGTAGCGTACCTGCTCCACGAGGCTGCGGATATCTTCTACGGAGTTGTTGGAAGCCGCATCCAGCTCGTGCACATTGAAAGAAGCGTTGTTGTTAAAGCTCCGGCACGATTCGCATTCGTTGCAGGCTTCGGTTTGGGGGGTAAGGTTCTGACAATTGATTGTTTTAGCCAGAATACGGGCACAGGTAGTTTTACCAACGCCCCGCGGGCCACAAAATAAAAATGCCTGCGCCAAATGGTGGCTGGTAATCGCATTTTTTAAAGTAGTAGTAATATGGTGCTGACCAACTACCGAATCGAAGGTAGTGGGCCGGTATTTACGAGCCGAAACAACAAAATTTTCCATTCCATTACAAAGATAATGCTTTTAGTCCAGAGTCGATAGTCCTCGGTCTACAGAAATTTATTAGTCGATAGTTTATAGTATATGGTGCATTGTAAATGAAGTAAGTAATTTTGTTATGCTTTAGCTTAAAGGAAAATTTAATTTAAAAAAATAATTTTAATTATTAACTGAAGGTTCTAAAAAGATGGTGAAAAATAGAAATAAGTATAAAGGCTTAACTAAAACCTTCGGACTATAAACTTTAATCATCGAGTATAAACTAATTTTGTATATTTGCCTCCTCAATACAGCTAAAGCAGTGAATCTTTTTTAGAATATAGCTGTTTAAGTAATACACGAACAATTCGGGGCTGACCGGAATTGACAGCTTGAGCAGGCTGCGTGTAAGCATGTCGGGAGTTGAATGAATCTCCTGTGAAAAAGTCATTCAAACATTAATCGGCGAGTCTAACTACGCTATGGCTGCTTAATCTAGGTATTAAGCAATAGTCATTGTCCCGCAGCTGCTACTCCAAACCGCGGCTGAGTTCGGGGCATCGAAAACGCTTGGATAGCGATTGCGAAGGTGTGGCGCAACCGCGAAACTAAACATCTAAGGTAAATTAACAGGTCTGGTGCCGACCTTGATTTACTCGAAAATCCAACGGCAACTAAGCATGTAGAAAGCGCGACAGTTTCCTTGTCTGGACCAGGGTTCGACTCCCTGCAGCTCCACAAAGTACAATATTTAAGCCCTGTATATCTCATTGGTATACAGGGTTTTATTTTTAGATAAAGCTGGTTTAATCAAACATTTAAGGCATTTTGTTTGATTAAATACCTCCAAAGTTTGATTAAACATCTATAACCTATATTAGTTAAATCTATTTTTTTAGAGTATCTCGAGGTAGAATCTTTTTTAAACTATCAACTGAAATTTGCTTTTTTGTTGTATCAGTAGAAGGTAATTTAGATTTAAGTAAACCGCTATCCGTTGAATTTTTATTGGTAATCTGTTTTCGAGTATTATTTGAGGTATCAGAATTAATATTATTTACCTGTTGTTTTGTAAGTTGATTATTGTTAGTAATACCTGTTTCTATTTGTCTACTACAATCTCGCATTAGCGGAATAGCAGTAGCAATGAGACTAATGATAGCAATAGCAAGAGAGTATTTAGAAATTTTTAGAGACAGATTAGCTATAGTTATTGACTTTTCACCTAATCCTTCAGCTAAGGATATTGATTTCTCTTGTAATTTAACATTAGCATTGTGACGTAGCTGATCTTTATCTTTAAAATCATTCTTAACGAATTCAAGCAGTTCAGGTGTTGGAATAATAGATTTCTTATAATTTTCAAAAAGATAATCGTATTCACTACTGAATGGTAAATCTGAAACATTTGGACGTCTACCATCTGGTCGTTCTACTAAGATAATGCTTTCGTTGAAAGTACTCCGAATATATACTAATTCTGGTGAAACTAAAAAAAGATATATTAAATGATTCTGTTCTAAGAAATTCAACAAAGATATAATTAATGCAATATTATACTGAATCTTAAATAACTTCTCTGCATATTCTCTATCATAAGTTCTTTCTGAGAAACCAGAAACATTAATTCTTTTTTCAGTTGAATTAAATTCAATTTTAACATCTAAATCTAAAGCAATTCTTTCAAATAAGTTCCAAACCCCTAAATCATCCATTCTTGGTATTAAATTATTATCTATACCATAACTGTTAAATCTTTCATAAATATATTTCAGGACTAATTGCTCTTCATTATTGAAATTTCTCATCTGGTAATCTAATAAGGTATAAGTAAATATAACCTTTACTTTAATAGTTTGTATTCAAAAAAAGGTCTCTTGAGAAATGTCTGTTTACTACCTGCAATCCTATTCTTTTTAGCTAAAATATTGTATTCATAAAAACATTACTCATTATAAACATGCTGTAGAAGCATAGTTTAATCCATAACCATTGTGAAGACTTAATTTTAGGAGCAAACTTCAGTAATAAAATCATAAAGTAGATTTAAAAAGAGGAAAGCTTTACCAGAGATGTGCTAAGTTGAACTAAAACTTAATTAATGGAAGTAATTCAGGAATTTATATTATCAGAATAATCACTTACTGAAAGTTAAAGCTACTGTATCAAGTATATTTAGTTGTAAGAAAGAATATTGGATTAAATTTTTGATCTATCAGTAAATGGTATAATTTAATATGAAGCTATATAAATACAAAAATAGGTTTACATTTTTAATATAGAATCAAATTATACTTTACAAAGGTAAACGCTGACTTAAGTAGAAAGCTTATATTATGATGAGACGTGCTTTTTAAATGTAGCTCTTCTTAAATTTCTTATCTAACCCAAATTAAAAATAAATAGGCTATTCCTTTTTATTGGTAAAAAGCAACCAACTTACCTAAAGAGCAGAAGGTAAAAGATTTTGATTGAAACAGAAGGTGTTTAGTAGAAATTTTATCTAAATAAGATTGTTTTAACGCTTTAAGCCGGATTAGGGGCGAGGTGCTGATATACTTCTTGCTTTTGCCAGCAGTGATTTCAGGTTACTAAAACGTTTATTTTCTTCTTCCTGCGTAATCCTGGCATTGGGTAAATGTACCGAGAAATCTGTTAGCTCTTTTGGGGTAAGCTTCCGTGATATTTTCGACATGTTTTTTAGTAAAATTTATTATTCTGTAGTGTTTACAATATGCTATATCAAATATATATAAGTGTGCATAAATAAAAAATTATACAGGAGCTAATTTCAAAAAAAGAAGATGGGTGATAGCGTATTCTTTATATAATATAAAATTTTACTCTCATGTAAGTTACTGCCAGTAAGACTTATATTTAGGATTTATATAGCTATAAATTTCATCTTGATAGATAGGATAGCAGAAGGTAAGAAGCACTAAACTTTTTATTGCTCCTATTGTAAATACATTCCAAAAATTAGGTTAATATATTTAAGTTAATATACCTTGGAACAAACCTAATTATAGATAAACCTTTACCCGGATGTTGCCGGTATAAAAAACATGCACTACGTATCCATCGACCTTGAAACTACTGGCACTAAACCCGGCCGGCACCAGATTATAGAATTTGGGGCCGTAATAGAAAATACCAATAAAAACATAGATATAGCAGACTTGCCGCGTTTTAAGCGCATCGTCAAACATCCGGAATATACCGGACAAGCCTTTGCCTTAAACCTGAACGCCCGCATTTTTCAGGAACTGGTGCAGCCCACCGGTGCTGCCCAGGTTTGCCAGCCCGAGGAATTAGCCGAAGAATTTAAAAGTTTTCTGGTAAACAACGGGTTCGACCCGGATGAAAAAGGTTATGTTCGTTTGGTGGCCGCCGGTAAAAACTTCGCTAACTTTGATTTACAGTTTCTAAACAACCTGCCCAATTGGCGCGATCATATCCGTATTAGTAATATGATTCTGGACCCGGCCATGTATTACATTAATTTTGCAACCGATAATATTTTACCTTCCTTGGAAGAATGTAAAAAACGAGCCGGCCTGGAAGATACCACCGTTAGCCACGATGCGCTGGATGATGCGCTGGATGTAGTGCGCTTACTCCGCCAGCAATATAACCGGTAAAATAAAAGCGAAGTGTTTGAAAATACTAGGTACTTAACAGCGGCTAATCGGGTATATCATAGAATCTAGCCTTGCCCAGTCAAAAAAATAGGCGGCAACTCCTTAATTTATCATTCCTGTTAGCTTTAAGGTTTTTCGTGCCGTTTTTATATCTAAATTAAAGCCAAAATTTGAGGCATGAAGCAAATTCAGCATAATCTTACTTTCCAGGTGTTAATAGCCATTGTCTTGGGTATTCTGGTGGGTGCTTTTTTCCCGGAAATTGGCGCTCAACTAAAGCCCATGGGCGATGTTTTTATTAACATGATAAAAATGGTAATTGCCCCCATTATATTTCTCACCATTATTTTGGGTATCAGCAGCATGGGCAACCTGAAAAAAGTAGGAAGGGTAGGTGGTAAAGCGCTGTTGTATTTTGAATTGGTAACTTCTTTTGCCTTGATTATTGGTCTGATAGTAGCTAACCTGGCGCAACCGGGAGCAGGTTTGCCGGTAAACAACCTGGCCAAAGGCGATATCTCAACCTACCAGCAAGGTGCTAAAGAAATGAACTGGGTCGATTTTTTTACGCATATTGTGCCGTCTAATGTGGTAGGGGCTTTTGCCGAAGGTGATATTTTGCAGGTACTTTTCTTCTCGGTTTTATTTGGTATCGGGCTCACGAAAATGGAAGGAGTAGGGCTAACGCTTATCGCGACCTTTGAAAAGCTTTCCAAAGTATTTTTTAACATTCTGGCCATGGTTATGAAATTGGCACCACTGGGGGCTTTTGGCGGTATGGCTTACAGTATTGGTAAATTTGGGCTAGCTACCCTAATTCCAATGGGTAAGCTAATGCTTTCGATATATGCTACTATGTTCCTGTTTGTTTTCGTGGTGCTTAACTTTATCTGCTGGCTTTATAAATTTAGTTTGTGGCAATATTTAAAATTTATAAAAGAAGAAATTTTAATTGTGCTGGGTACTTCTTCTTCCGAGTCGGTGTTGCCGCAGATCATGCGTAAACTCGAACGCTTTGGTTGTGCCAAATCGGTAGTAGGGCTGGTCATTCCTACGGGTTATTCTTTCAACCTGGATGGCACTACTATTTACTTATCCATGGCGGTTATATTCCTGGCGCAGGTTTTCCAGGTAGATCTTTCTATAATGCAACAACTAACCATAGTAGGTATCTTAATGGTAACTTCTAAAGGGGCGGCCGCCGTTACCGGGGGCGGTTTTATAGTATTGGCCTCTACTCTAGGAGCCATGCAGGTAATTCCGGTGGAAGGATTAGCGCTTTTATTGGGCGTAGACCGCTTTATGTCTGAAGCCCGGGCTATTACTAACCTGATCGGTAATGGTGTGGCCACCATAGTAATAGCGAAAAGCGAAAATGAGTTTGATGCCGTACAGCACGAGTTGGCGCTAGCGGGTAAAAGTTTTGATCCGGAAATGGAGGCCTGATCATTTCTAAATTTTACCTCTACAAAAATCATTAGAGAGGCTAGCCGGGATAAAATCCCGGAGGTAAATTTATTAGCGTTTACTTTGCAGTCAGGGTTTGTATATAACCCATTTCTTTTAGCAAGGCTAGTGCCGGCAAGGCACTGGCTTCTTTGTCTTTTATTTCCAGCATAATATCTACATCTAAACCCTGCAACTGGCTTAAAAACTCCCGGAATAATTCGAGTTGAATAGAGGCGGTATGTTTGCCGCGGCGTTCGCCGGGGGCTTGCGAACTGTAATCCATCATCAGGATGCCGTCTTCGGGTTGCCAGGTTTGGGCTGCCAGCCGCAAGGCTTCGGGCATGGGTTCGCCGTTATTTAAACACTCGTGATGAAAGTTGTCGAATAATATAGGAATACCTGTTTCACCATGAATGGTCAAACAATCAGCCAAACTATACAACCGATCATCATTTTCGATTACCAGGCGGGCTTTAATATAATCCGGTAAAAGCTGATAAGCCGATATAAAGCGGCTGATAGCCGTAGGTTTATTTCCGTAAACGCCACCCGCATGTATTTGCAATTTAGCCGACTTATCTAAGCCCATTAAATCCATGATGGCGCATTGGTATTCTAATTCCTGAAAACTATTATAAACAATAGAATCGGTTGGAGAATTAATTACTACAAACTGATCGGGGTGCATGGAAATACGGATATTATTGGCTTTAATGTAGTTGCCAATCTGCACCAGGGTTTCTTTAAAATAGGCCTGCCAGTTATACGTGTTTACCTGGTGCGAAGCAAAAGGCACCAAATCAGAACTCATCCGGAAAAAAAGCAATTCGTGCGCTACATTAAACTCCAGAATCTGGCGCAGGCAATCCAGATTATTCTGTACCGTTTGAATAAGCCGTTCTTCGGAGTAAGATGCCAACCGAAATGTGGTGGAAGAAGAACAGGGCAGGGTTTCATTAATGCAGGGATAGCCGATTTTCATGAGTTATAAGTTCTGACCGCTAGAATTATAACCCAAACGTACCAGATTAGTTTTGGTTTTGAGGCAAACTATGAAATCCGGCATTTCGGTCCAGAAAGAGGCTGTCGTAGGCTTGTTGTTTTTTCTTGTCTTCTATTGCCTGCCGACGAGCGGCAGTTTCGGCTAAAATTTCGGCCAGTTTCTTTTTGTCTTTTCCTTCCGTAGAAAACATATCGTACAAAAAAGATATTGGATTGATAATAGTAGGGGCAATTGGCACACCTTTAAATTCCGGGTATAAAGGTTTTGGCGCCGGTGGTTTTACGGCTACTTTGGGGGCAGGCGGTTTCTTTTGGTTACGCAAAGCCCGGTTTACTTTTTCGTAATCCAGTCCGCCCACCACCGATACTTCCGGTAATTCCTGCGAACCTTCTTTTAAAAGTATTTCTACGTTCAAATCTGATTTGGCCTGCGCGGGCACCACATATTGCTGCGTTTTATAACCTACCGACCGGATAACTAGGGTATCGTTGGGGCTTACCATTAACTGGAATTTACCGGCTGCATTGGTAATGGTGCCCCGGCGGGTTTGGGTTTTTAAAATGGTAACGCTTTGTAGAGGTTGTCGGGATTGCGCATCTAACACGGTACCCGTCAATTTTAGGTTGGTTTGCGCAAAAGCACCGGTACTGCCGTAACTTAAAAATACAAAAAGAAGAAAGCGCAGGTACCGAAAAAGCATATATCAGAAATAGTTGAAATAAATAACGCCTATAAACTTTTAAAATTATAAACTATTTAGAAAGAAAACAGCAAAGAAAAAAATAAACAAAAAAGAAAGAAGCTTGCTTTTTTCCGGACAAGGTTACCCGGCTACAAGCGGAATATAAACTCTTTCAATTCATCCCATATCAACAATTTTTTAAGCTATCCGGTACCTTTTTGATTTCTGTAGAATTAGATCTAAACTATCATTCCTCATCAAATTTCAGAATCAATACTAAAATAAAAAAGCCCATATCTTACAGATATGAGCTTTCTCAATATAAAACAAAGCTTTTTAAAAGCTAAATCCCTAATTATAAACCAGTAGTACCGGTTGTTGTTCCGCCGGCAGTAGTACCAGTAGTTGTTCCACCAGCTGTTGTTCCGGTAGTAGTTCCACCAGCAGTTGTGCCCATTGTGGTACCTGATGTAGTTCCAGAGGTTGTACCAGTAGTTGTTCCACCAGCAGTAGTACCAGTAGTAGTTCCACCAGCTGTAGTACCAGAAGTGGTCCCCATGGTTGTACCTGATGTAGTACCAGAAGTAGTTCCCATATCACCGCTGGTAGTTCCGGCAGTAGTACCCATATCGCCACTGGTAGTACCAGTACCCATATCACCGCTAGTAGTACCTGTACCCATACCGCCCATACCAGTAGTATCCATATCAGTAGTAGTAGCACCACTTTCAGTGCCGGTTCCAGTTTCAGTGCCGGTAGATTCTGTACTTCCGCCACCACTGCAAGATGCAAACGTGAAAGCACCTACGCAAGATAAAATCATCAATACTTTTTTCATAGCTTTTGTTTTTAATAAAAATTAATATAGTTCTTTATATAGTTTTAACCTGCATTTTAAACGAGAGGTTTAGAATTAGGTTTTATATATTTTAACTTATTTTAGCGCAAAATTCCGTTTAAATTTTAATGGTTGCGATAAAATATAGCTTAAAATACCGATGTTAAAACTTAATTAGCCTTATTACTGAAAAAATTTAAATTTGTTTTAATTTAGAGTTAAAATAGTTGTTTAATGATGCAGTTTAGATTGATACGTACGGTTTTAACGCATCAATTACGCCTGTTTCAGTTCAAAAACTGTTATTTCGGGCAAGAAGCCAACCCGGCCCGGATAGCCCAGAAATCCTAAGCCGGTGTTTACATACAAATATTGCCGGCCTTTTTGGTATAATCCGGCCCATTGCTTATAAACGTATTGCACAGGGCTCCACTTAAAACCCGGGATATTAACTCCAAACTGCATGCCGTGGGTATGGCCCGACAGAGTTAAATCAATATCCGGATAATGCGGGTTTACTTCGCCGTCCCAATGTGAAGGATCGTGCGAAAGTAAGATTTTAAAAGGTATTTGTTCGGCACCGGCATAAGCTTTAGAAAGATTGCCGTATTTAGGGAAATGCAGGCGCGTGCTCCAGTTTTCTACTCCTAAAACAGCAAATTGCTCTCCGTCTTTTTGGATAAGTACGTGTTCATTTAATAAAAGGCGCCAGCCTAATTGCTGGTGGTTTTGTTTTAAGTGGTTCAGATTGGCAATTTTCTCTTCGCGGCTGCCCCAGTTTACATAATCGCCGTAATCATGATTGCCCAATATAGAATACACCCCATTGCGCGATTTTATCTGGCTGAGAACCGGAATATGCGGTAAGGCTTCCGGGGCAATATTATTTACCAGGTCACCGGTAAAAAACACCAAATCTGCCGCTTGGTTATTAATAAGGGCTACTGCTTTTTTTAAAGGTTCCGGACTGTTGAAACTGCCGGTGTGTAAATCGGAAATTTGTAAAACTTTAAAACCATCGAAAGCTTTAGGTAAATGCGGAAACTTAAGGGTTACCCGCTTTACCTGGTAGTTATAAGCTCCCCGCACCATGCCGTATATAAAGGCAGTAAAGGGTATGGCAGCCGCTAATAAGCCGATTTTACTCAGGAACTCACTGCGCGTAATTTTTATCGGGCCGGGAGCCGGGTGGTTGGGGGCATTACTAAAAATATAATTAACAATAAATTTCATCAGCCGGATGCCATCATCCACCAATAAGAACAAAACCACCACCAGTTTAGAAGCAAAAATAATAAACATGGTACTAACCAGGTACATTCTAAAATGCGAGGGCGGCGTTCCTCGGGTTACAGAAAAGATAATAACAGTAGCTACGGTTAAAGCAAATACTGCCCAGTAAGCCACGTAAATAAATCGTTGGGTGCGGGGCAACAAATTTTGCGAAACAGCGCGTACGGCCTGAAAGACGTATACATCAATCAGGAAAATAACGAGTATCAGAACGGATAGCGTAATTATTCGGGATAGCATAGGTGATTTTATATACTGGGTTAAGCCAAAGTTGTAGCTTCTTACGCAATTTCTAGTTTAGGTGGTGTAATATAAATCAGGTTGTTTTGGCCCGCACATATAATTCGGAAGAATTACGTATATTTATCAGACATGTAAACAGATAACTTCATGGCAGAAGCAGGGCAATCTTATAACCAATCTTTGGTAATTAAAAGCTGGGCCGAAGAAGACCGTCCCCGGGAAAAGTTGTTGTTAAAAGGCAAAGCCGCCCTGAGCGATGCCGAACTAATTGGTATCCTGATTGGCTCTGGTACGCCCAAGCTAACGGCTGTAGATGTAGCCAAGTTGATATTAAGCGCGGTTAATAACGATTTAAACGAACTGGCAAAGCTAACGGTAAATGACTTGAAAAAGCACAAGGGAATAGGAGAGGCCAAAGCCATTGCTATTGTAAGTGCGTTGGAACTGGGCCGCCGCCGGAAAGAAACGGCTGCCGCAATTAAAACCAGAATTACCTGCTCCACCGATATATACGAGTATATAAAACCCCAACTGCTGGATTTACCGCACGAAGAATTTTGGATTATCTTGTTAAACCGGGCTAATGTGGTAATGAAAAAAATGCCCGTGAGCAGCGGCGGAGTAGCCGGAACAGTCGCCGATCCGAAAATTATATTTAAACATGCGCTGGAAAGTTTAGCCAGCGCTATTATTTTGGTGCATAATCATCCTTCCGGTAATTTAAAACCCAGCGCCGCCGATATTGCTTTAACCAAAAAAATGAAAGAAGCCGGCACGCTGCTGGACTTACCCATCCTGGATCATATTATTTTCACGGAGCACCAATACTATAGTTTTGCCGATGAAGGTTTACTTTAGGTAAAACAGATTCTGCTCAATTTTACGCTTGCTTTAGCGTTCTTTGTGTAATTTGCGGGAGCTTCGTATACTTTGTAGATTTTTAAAATCCTAATGCATGTCCAGACCTATCCGATTGGTTTTTATAGTTGGTGTTCTGTTAATTTTATTTTATTTTCTAAAAGAATCGGTATTCAGCGATTCTTCTTATATCGCTACCATCAAGAAAGAACGGCAAGATAAAAATTTATCGTTCCGGAGTTCCGAAGGCTCTCCGCTGGAAGAAGCTGACCGGCCTACCTTTGACAGTCTGAATTATTATGCGCCGGATATTATTTACCAGGTCGATGCCGATTACCGGGTTTTTACCCGCCCCGATACCATCCAAATGCCGCTTACTACCGGCGAAACCGAATCTTATCTTAAATATGCCCAGGCTACTTTTAATTTAGACGGTCAGCAAAATGCCCTTATGCTTTACTTAAGGGTAAATACCCCCGATAGTTCTTTATTTGTGCCCTTCAATGATCAAACCAACGGCACCGAGACGTATGAGGGTGGCCGGTTCCTGGATATTGATAAACCCGAGGTGAATGCCAATTCCATTACCATCGATTTTAATAAAGCTTACAATCCGTTTTGCGTTTACAATTACAACTATAGTTGCCCGATACCTCCCCGCGTAAACCGACTCAATATACCCGTTCGGGCTGGTGAAAAAGCCTATACAAAAAAGAAATAGTACACAAAATATCCGGGTATATCTCTAACTTTGCTCTTTAGAATAACTCCTAAACGGGTTGCAAAACTATAAAAGCAGGTGCAGCAAAAGTAAAAGCGTTTATTTGCCGATGCTTCTAAAAAGTTTGCGCCACCCGTAGCTTTACAACAGAATACATTACGATGCTGATATCATTTGATTGGTTAAAACAACTTATTGCCACTGACAAACCGGCCGCCGAAATAGCGGCTTTGCTAACTGGTTCGGGCCTGGAAGTAGAAGGGCTGGAATTGTTTGAAATAATTAAAGGCGGTTTACAGGGTATTGTAATCGGGGAAGTATTAACCTGTGAAAAACATCCCGATGCCGATAAACTAAACCTGACCACCGTAGATATAGGCACGGGCTCGCCGAAGCAAATTGTTTGTGGTGCGGCCAATGTAGCGGCTGGCCAGAAAGTAGTAGTAGCTACCGAAAATGCTGTTTTGTATCCTTTCAGTGGTGACTCTTTCCAGATAAAAAAGTCAAAAATACGGGGTGCCGTTTCCGAAGGCATGATCTGTGCCGAAGATGAAATTGGATTGGGGGCTTCGCACGCCGGTATTATGGTGCTGGAAACCAGTTTATCTAACGGTACACCCGCCGCCGAATATTTTGGTTTAAGCTCCGATACGGTTTTCGAAATTGGCTTAACGCCTAACCGGGCCGATGCTGCCTCCCATTACGGCGTGGCGCGCGAACTACAAGCTTTACTACCTACCCGGGCCCAATTACCCGATGTATCTGCTTTTCAGATAGCCAATACTAATCGCAATATTGCTATTGAGATCCAGGATACGGTCGGTTGTCCGCGCTACGCGGGTTTAACAGTTTCGGGTGTAAAAGTTGGCGAATCGCCGGAATGGCTGCGGAACCGGTTGCGGGCTATTGGTTTATCCCCGATCAACAACGTAGTAGACGTAACCAATTATGTGCTGCACGAATTAGGCCAGCCTTTGCACGCCTTTGACGCAGATCAGATTACCGGCGATAAAATTATTGTAAAACGGGCCGAAGAAGGAGCAAGCTTTGTAACGCTGGATGGCGTAGAACGGAAACTAAAGGCTACCGATCTGATGGTATGCAACGCCGACGAACCCATGGTAATGGCCGGGGTATTTGGCGGTAAGAAATCGGGCGTAAGCACCGAAACTACTACTATCTTCCTGGAAAGTGCTTACTTTCAGCCCGCTTCAGTACGCAAGACATCCCAAACCCACGGCATTAAAACCGATTCGTCGTTCCGTTTTGAGCGGGGCACCGACCCCAATATGGTACTTTATGCTTTAAAACGGGCCGCTTTGTTAATGCAGGAAGTAGCCGGCGGCATAGTTTCCTCCGAGATAACCGATGTATATCCGCAGGAGATTTTGCCTTTCCGGGTACAGATAAATATTGAGCGCGTACACCGGCTTATCGGGCAGCATATTGGGGCCGAGCGCATCCGGCAAATCTTAACCGATCTGCAAATTCAGATAACCGAAGAAACCGAAACCGTATGGGCCTTGCTGGTGCCGCCGCATAAAGTAGATGTAACCCGCGAAGCCGATGTGGTGGAAGAAATTCTGCGCATTTATGGCTACAACAATATCGAACTAAAAGAAAATATTTCTACCAGTTTCCTGGCTAAATTTCCGCATCCTAACCCGGATGAGCTGAAAGAAAAAATAAGTAATTTATTAAGTGGCTCTGGCTTTAGCGAAATTATTACAAATTCTTTAACCGATGCGGCTTATTACGAGAATGGATCGGAGACCAGAGACGAGGAGTTGGTGCGCATTGTTAATTATAACAGCGAAGAACTGGACGTAATGCGCAAAACCTTAGTGTTCTCGGGGCTGGAAGTACTGCGCCGCAACATCAACCGGAAACAAAAAGATCTGAAGCTTTACGAGTTTGGTAAAGTATATACCAAAACCGGCGAAAAATATAAAGAGAGTCAAAAACTAGTTTTGTTTGTAACTGGTAATACAGCGGCCGAAACTTGGTCTCAAAAATCAGAAAAAGCTTCGTTCCACTACTTAGCCGGAGTGGTGCAGAATATACTGGTTAAAATGGCCCGTACCGATTATACCCAGCAGCCTTTGCAGCACGCGTATCTAAGCGCGGGTATAGCCTGGCAGAAAAATGATGTGATTTTGGCCCAGTTGGGATTAGTAGATGAGCAACTTTGTAAACGCCTGGATGTAAAAGAAGCCGTGCTGTACGCCGAGCTAAACTGGGATTACCTGGAACGTAATTACAAAAACCAGGGCACATTTGAAGAACTGGCGAAGTTCCCGGAGGTACGCCGCGATTTATCTTTGGTAATAGACAAAAATGTCACGTTTGATCAGATAAAATTAATTGCGCAACGCACCGAAAGGAAATTATTACAGGATATTAATGTGTTTAGTGTGTATGAAGGCGATAAAATAGGAGCTGATAAAAAGGCTTATGCCATTAGTTTTATTTTGTTGGAAAAGAGCCAAACTTTAACCGATAAAGTAATAGATGCTACTATGAACCGCCTGATGCAACAGTTTGAGAAACAATTAGGAGCGGTAATCAGAAAATAACCATGGAAACCGGAAAAGAACTGGAACAACTCAACCGTATCGAGAGCAAATTAAATCGTTTAGTCTCTCGTTACCACCAGGTACAAACGGCGCTGGAGAATGCCCGGCACGAAATTCGGGAGCTCCATTTGGTTATCGAAAGAAAAGAAGCCGAAATAAAAAATTTTCAAAATCAAGATAATATCACTAAAATTGTAGATACGATAGCAGCAGATGCTGCAAACGCAACCGAGTTGAAACTGAAAATAAACGATTACATTCGTGAAATAGATAAATGTATTGCTTATTTAAGAGACTAAGTTTGGGTTCTTTTTTATTCTTTGTTGTTCATTTTTTTTAATCTTAAATAAATAATTAAGTAGTGAGTCAATTTGATTCAACGTTTTTTATTTAATTATTATATCATTATCAAGCTAATAACTAAACGCTAATAGCTAACAGCTACTTGATGTATATTTTAACGTACAACTATTAATAAAAAGGAGTAAACCGCTATAGGATGAGTGAGTTATCTATAAAAATACGCATAGCTGACCGTGAATACCCTATGCGCGTAACCGAAGAGGAAGAAGAAAGATTACGCAAAGCCGGCCGGATGTTAAACGAACGCCTGAAAATGTTTCGGGAACAATTTGGCATAGAAGACAAGCAAGATTTATTAGCGATGGTAGCCTTAGAAGTAGCCGCTGATAGTTTGAGCACTGCTAAAAGCAAAGAAGTGATCAACAGTAATTTTGCTGATAAACTAACGCGTCTGGAAGATGTGCTTTCTTCTCTTAAATTAGATTAGCCGGTAGGCTAAGGGAGTTTTTCTCCCGCTTTTATTCAGTAAAACAATTGCGTTTGGCCTTGCTGCTATAATTTTTAACCATAAAAGTTATAGTTATGACCACCACTACTTATATTATAATTACGGCCCTGGTTGCCTTAGGCATTGGGGTGGTAATTGGCCGCTTCCTGCTGCAGCAAATATTTAAACAGCAGGAAGAAGAAGCCCGGGAAAAAGCTAAACTTATCCTGCGCGAAGCAGAAGTTAATGCCGAAGGCATTAAGAAAGACCGGATTCTGGAAGCTAAAGAAAAATACCTGCGCTTGAAAGCCGAATTTGAAGAAGATGCGAATAAAAAGAAAAACATCATTATTCAAAACGAAAACAAGGTTAAGCAGCGGGAGCAACAGCTAAATAGCCTGCAGGAGCAGATTAAGAAGAAAGAAGCCGATCTCACTACCCAGAAAGAAGAACTGAACACGCAGAAAGAGCACCTCAATACCCAACTGGGCGGTATTGCCAAGCGCAAAGAAGAAGTAGAAAAAGCGCGCTTATCGGTTATTGAGCAACTGGAGAAAATAGCTAATCTTACCGCCTCCGAAGCCCGCGAACAACTCATCGAATCATTGAAAAATGAAGCGCAGATTCAGGCTTCTTCGCATATTAAAGATATTGTAGCGCAGGCCAAACTTACGGCCACCAAAGATGCTAAAAAAGTGGTACTAGAAACCATTCAGCGCACCGCTGCCGAGCACGCTATTGAAAACTGCGTATCGGTATTTAACATCGAAAGTGACGATATTAAAGGTAAAATCATTGGCCGCGAAGGACGTAATATCCGCGCTTTAGAAGCGGCTACCGGGGTAGAAATTATCGTGGACGATACGCCAGAAGCTATTATTATATCGGGTTTTGATCCGGTACGCCGTGAAATTGCCCGCTTATCCCTGCACCGTTTGGTATCCGATGGCCGTATTCACCCGGCCCGCATTGAGGAAGTAGTTTCTAAAACGAAGAAAAATATCGAAGACGAAATTGTAGAAATAGGAGAGCGCACGATTATTGATCTGGGTATTCACGGTTTACATCCCGAACTAATTAAAATGGTAGGCCGGATGCGTTTCCGTTCTTCTTACGGCCAAAACTTACTCCAGCATTCCCGCGAAGTTGCTAACCTGTGTGCCACCATGGCGGCCGAATTAGGCTTAAATGTAAAGCACGCCAAACGCGCCGGGTTACTCCACGATATTGGTAAAGTATCGCCGGAAGAACCGGAGTTGCCGCACGCTATTCTGGGTATGGAACTGGCCAAGAAATACAAAGAACATCCGGATGTAGTAAACGCCATTGGTGCGCACCACGACGAAATGGAGATGACCGCCATGATTTCGCCTTTGGTACAAGCCTGCGATGCTATTTCGGGTTCCCGTCCGGGTGCACGTCGCGAAATAATGGAATCGTACATTAAACGCCTAAAAGAACTGGAAGAAACGGCTATTGGCTTCGATGGGGTAAATCAGTGCTACGCCATCCAGGCCGGCCGGGAACTCCGCATTATGGTAGATGCTGATAACGTATCTGATGAACGGGCGCAGCAATTATCTTTCGAAATTTCACAAAAAATAGAAAAAGAAATGCAGTATCCAGGTCAGATTAAGATTACGGTTATCCGGGAAATGCGCTCTGTTGCTTACGCTAAATAACAACGGTTTTGTTCCGTTTATCAGGTACAACCCTGCTTCTGATTCAGAGGCAGGGTTTTGCTTTTTTTAAGCGAAATTTATCAGCAATCTTGTTTCTGGGCCTTTTTACAGTAATATATTGTTCAGAGTATTATTAAAGGTTAATGTTTGTAAATTGGTGGATAACTGTTGTATAAAAAATGTATAAATAACAGTCGTAAAATAATTGAATAGATAGATTTTTGCCCAATTTTGTATGTTTATTAAACCAGTTATTTTGTGCTGCTATGAAAAATATACGCTATGTTTTCGGTCTTCTAGCCGGCTTTGTTTGGTTGTTATCGGGATGTTCTTCGGTGTATATGCCCAATGTGCCCAATACGCCCATGTTAAGTACCAAAGGAGAGCTTAACACGGGTGGCCACATAACCCTGAAAGGCAACGCCAGTTTTAACTCGGCCTATGCCGTTTCGGATCATTTTGGGGTTATTGTAAATGGGGCGATGATGAATAGTAACCGCACCAAGAAAGATTTCCGCCATAATTTACTTGAAGCCGGAGGAGGATATTTTACTACTTTTGGAAAAGATAGAAGCCGGATTCTGGAAATATATACCGGTTTGGGCCGGGGCAGCAGCGACCGTACCTTTAAAGAAAAAACTTCTGAAGGCCCGCTCACTTATGATCGGCAAGAGGCAACTTTTAATAAATATTTTCTGCAAGTAAATTACAGCTCTAAAAACAAAGAAACGCTGCGCTTATTAGGAAGAACCTTTCCTTTAAACTACGGTACGGCTTTACGGGTAAGTTACTTAAACATGGATGAGTTTGTCCGCAACGATCTAAAGCAGCCCACAGAAGATAATATTTTCCTGGAACCTATTTTCTTTACCCGTATGGTATTAAGTCCGGCGGTACAGTTGCAATACACCACGGGCAGCAATTTTGGTTTGAAAAACCGCAAGTTTCTCACGGCCGGTAATTCTGTTTTCAGCTTTGGATTTGTTATTAATGTGGGCGGAAAGCAGCTGGATAAATAATTTTACTTCAGCTGCCAAACAAACTTAATATTTTTTATTTCATCCTCTTTTTTTAAGTCACAAACAAACACCAATTCGCCCTGGCAATTATAGACCGCACTGCCGACGCACGTACAACATAGAGCGCCGCCAAGCGAGGTAATATAAACAGTCTGGCCGTGGTAATTGCCCTGCCTTATTGCTCCTAGGGTGCATGGATTATCGGGTTTTGGTTGGATCATAGCTTTTAGCCAAGCTAAATCTTGTATAGGATTCTCAACCGCACAGTTAGCAGTATTTAAGTCTTCTGGATTAATCAATTCACTTGGTTGGCACGAGGCTATACCCAATAAGACTGAAACAAGTAGTATATTTTTCATCTTTTCTGAGAGCTAGATTCTAACAGGAGGAGCCTTTATCTGCATGAAAGGTTGCACAACTAAGAAAACAGTTTGGCATACCGGTCAGTTTAATAGAATAAACAGTAATTAAGGCCCAAATTCTTATCTAAAGTATCTCTTCTCCCGAGTAAACCGGCTTTTTAGTTCTCATAATATTAAACTAAAAATATACTTAATATTTTTGCAACCTTGGGCGTAAGCTTTACCGTATAAGCTGTAGTTCTTAAAAGAACAAAGAAATTAAATGGTGTTTTTTATTAGGGGAAAGAGGCTTGAGCAATCAAGCCTTTTTTTATGCCCTAAAAGTAAGTAGTGTTAAAATATTCTAGGATTTAGGATCAGATTAAACAAATACTCCGTCATTAAAAAGGCACGTTTCATTAGATGTTATAGGGAGCAATACGTTGCGGGAAGTTATTAATCTAAAACAGCTATATAAACAAAAATCCCCTCCGCCAGAGGGGATTTTTGTTTCATTAATAAAAACTACATTAACTTTTTAAGAATGCCTGCAACATCCAATGCGTTTTTTCTTGTTCGTTTATATCATCGCTTATCAGGCTTAAAGTACCTTCGTCATTACTTTCGCCTGCCAGCTTTAATATTTCTCTTTCCAGATGAATGACGTAGTTAATATTATCGATGGTGGCAGAAACCGTTTCCCGGTCACCGGATAAGTTTTGGTATTCTTTAATAGATGATACCCTTACGTAATCGGAGAAGGTATGTAAAGGCGTATGACCTAAGGTCAGAATACGTTCGGCAATTTCGTCTATTTTGGTTAGAGCCGACGTATATAATTCTTCAAACTTTGGGTGCAGTACGAAAAAGTTAGGTCCCTTTATATTCCAGTGGAATGCCCGTAAGTCCTGATAATGAATATGATAATTGGCAAGTAATTCGTTTAGTTTATCGGCCAGCTCTTTATTCGTTTTTTTTTCGAGGCCCAGGTCAGTTAAATTTTCCATTTTGTATTTAGATGTATTTAATTTTCTATAAACATACTATCTAAAATTAAACCGGATAACCGCGGCAAAGGTTATAAAAAAAGGTGCAGTTGGGAGCTGCACCTTTATAATTTTGGCATAACAAGTAAGAGAGATTAAGCGGATATGGGTTCGCCTTTTAAGGCTTTCAACATGGTTTCTCCGATGTTGGCCGGCGAGTCTACCACATAAATACCGCTTTCGCGCATAATTTTCATTTTAGCAGCAGCGGTATCATCAGCGCCGCCAATAATAGCTCCGGCATGGCCCATACGGCGGCCTTTAGGCGCCGTTTGGCCGGCAATAAAGCCTACTACCGGTTTTTTGTTACCGGTTTCTTTAATATACTGAGAGGCCAAAGCTTCGTAATTACCACCAATTTCCCCAATCATAACAATGGCATCCGTTTCTGGGTCGTTCATTAACATTTCCACGGCTTGTTTGGTAGGTGTACCAATAATAGGATCACCGCCAATACCAATTGCAGTAGAAATACCCAAGCCGGCTTTTACAATCTGGTCGGCGGCTTCGTAAGTTAAAGTTCCGGATTTAGACACAATGCCAATCCGTCCGGGCTTAAACACAAAACCCGGCATAATACCTACTTTTGCTTCGCCCGGGGTTATTACGCCCGGACAGTTAGGGCCGATTAAGGTTAAATTTTTATCTTTAATATATTCTTTCGCATAAATCATATCCTTTGTCGGTATACCCTCGGTAATAGCTACAATTACTTGTATACCAGCATCGGCAGCTTCCATAATGGCATCGGCGGCAAAGGCCGGCGGTACGAAAATAATGGAAACATTGGCTCCGGTTTTACTTACCGCATCGGCTACAGTATTAAATACCGGTCGGTCGAGGTGCGTAGAACCGCCTTTACCAGGCGTTACGCCGCCTACCACATTGGTACCGTATTCAATCATTTGCTGTGCGTGGAAGGAACCTTCGGAGCCGGTAAACCCCTGCACAATTACTTTTGAATCTTTATTTACTAAAACACTCATGTGTACTTTTTTTAAAGGTATATGAAGGTCAGAACTGTAAGTAATGCAAAAATAGATTTTTTTGCCACCGTTCCAAAAATAAGTTCAGGCAAATATAATTTACCTTACTTTCCGGAACGTGGAATATGAACTTACTTACGTACTCGACAGATAAAATAGAGAATTTACCCGAAAAGAATTATTTTTGCGGACTTTCGGATGTTTTGTTTGGCCTTTTACCGCTTTAGACTTTTCTAACGTAAAAGAAATAAACCTGATTTAGGCTCTTTAAACCACAACTATGTATTTAAATCATATTATTGAAGCTACCGGCAATACGCCAATGGTTAAATTAAATAAAGTAATTGACGGAGCCAGACCAACAATACTGGCTAAGGTCGAATATTTTAATCCGGGTAATTCGGTGAAAGACCGGGTGGCTTTTAAAATGATTGAAGATGCCGAAAAATCCGGCATCTTACAACCAGGAGGGACCATTATAGAAGGTACTTCGGGTAACACGGGTTTTGGGTTGGCGCTAACAGCTTTGGCAAAAGGATATAAGTGTATTTTTACCATGTCGGACAAGCAAAGCCCGGAGAAAATAAACATTCTGAAAGCGGTAGGAGCCGAAGTAATTGTTTGCCCCACAGATGTGCCACCGGAAGATGAGCGCTCGTATTATTCCGTAGCTAAACGTTTAAACCGGGAAATTCCAAATTCCATATACCCCAATCAGTACGATAACCTTTCTAATACTGCGGCGCATTATGCTACTACCGGGCCGGAAATTTGGGAACAAACCGAAGGTAAAATTACCCATTTTGCTACCGGCGTAGGCACGGGCGGTACTATTTGCGGCGTAGCTAAATTTTTAAAAGAGCAAAATCCGGCCATCAAAACCATTGGCATAGATACCTACGGATCGGTATTTAAGAAATACAAAGAAACCGGCATTTTCGACCAGAACGAAATATATCCTTATAAAACCGAAGGTATTGGTGAAGATATACTGCCCCGTAACGTTGATTTTGATTTGATTGATTTATTTATAAAGGTTTCCGATAAGGATGGAGCGCTTATGACCCGGCGCTTGTCGAAAGAAGAAGGCTTGTTTGTGGGTTGGTCTTGCGGTTCGGCGGTATACGGGGCTTTGGAATACGCCGCTCAAAATAACCTGACCGAAGAAGATGTAATGGTGGTGTTATTGCCCGATCACGGTTCCCGTTATTTGGGCAAGCTTTATAACGACGACTGGATGCGAGAACAAGGGTATATAGAATAATTTTATTATATAATTTAAATAATATAGGAATTGTTTAGATAACCTGTTTAAGCGCTTTTTTATAAGATATTTGTTTATAATTTAGTTTGTCCGTAATGGTTAAACTTGTGTTCAGTAAAGTGGCACCACCAGTAAAAACTAACGGATTTATTTTAAAATTAAATTAGGTAAGCAAATACAAAAAGGTGCATGTTTGAGTTTTTTAAAAATTTATTTGATTCTTCGAGTTTCATGCCGCATGGGCATTGTTATCTCTGGCAATCCGATATTTTGTGGTTAACGGTTCTGGGTGATGGGTTAACGGGTTTGGCTTATTTTACCTTACCACTTATGCTTTTTTATATTGTGAAAAAGCGGGTTGATTTAGTGCACCGGAATGTTTTTATTCTGTTTGGCATTTTTATCATGGCCTGTGGTACCACCCATTTTATTGATATCTGGACCATTTGGGAGCCTACTTACCGGTTAGCGGGCTCGGTTACTTTTATTACCGGCATTATTTCTATTATATCGGCCATAGCTTTATACAAAGCATTACCGCATATATTAACCATTCCGAGCAATCAACAGTTAGAAGAAGCTAACCAACAACTTTTGGCCGAAAATTTTAAAAGAGAAAAAGCCCAATTTGCTTTAAGACAAGTAAATGATGAACTGGAATTGCGGGTGCAAAGAAGAACAGCTCAGTTAATCCGGGCTAACCGGGAATTAGAAAAAGAAATTGAAACCAGAAAGAAAACCGAACGGAATTTAATTAATAAAAATGGAGAGTTAATTCGGATAAATGACGATTTGGATAATTTTGTTTATTGCGCCTCTCATGATCTTAAATCGCCCATTGTAAATGCTGAAGGTTTGGTAACCGCTTTAAAAGAAGAAATAACGGATGAAAGCCCGCAGGTAGCCGAATTATTTCTGCGGCTAGATGGCTCTGTGCAGCAAATGCACCGGACTATTCAGGATTTATCGGATGTAAGTACGCTGCAGAAATCTACCGATACCTCGCACTTTAAATTTATTCCTTTGGCCGAAGTAGTTGCGGAAATAAAAATAGATTTAGCCGAAAAGATTCAGAAAAATAACGCCCAAATAAATTTTGATTTCCAGGCAGTTGATGCGATCTGGTTTACGCATAAAAATTTAAAAAGTGTGCTGTATAATCTGGTATGCAATGGTATTAAATACCAAAATCCGGAAAGAGTTCCGGTTATAAATATTAGTACCGCCGATTTAGGTGATTACATCTGTCTGGCAGTAACCGACAATGGTATTGGCATTGATTTAAAAAAACACGAAAAGAAAATATTTTCTTTGTTTAAAAGATTAAATAATAACGTAGAAGGAAGCGGAGTAGGGTTATTTATTGTTAAACGCATCATGGAAAATAACCAGGGGCGGGTAGAAGTAGAAAGCATGCCGGGAGAAGGCTCCACTTTTAAATTATTTTTTCAGAAAAGAGCAGCAACCGATACGCACGTAGAATGAAACAACTGAGCGGTATATTATTAATTGATGACAATGATACCAGTAATTTCTTAAATAAACGATTACTAAAGCGCGTACAGGCAACTGAAAACATAATTGTGCTGAGTAATGGGCAGGAAGCTTTTCATTATCTGCAAGCCCTTAGCCAAAAAAAACAAGGGGCTACGGATATAAAACCGGAGCTTATATTGCTCGATATTAACATGCCGGTTCTGGATGGTTTTGAGTTTCTGGAAATGTACCAGGAATTGCCCGAAGATTTTCGCCGGGATATACTGATTGCTATTCTGTCTACCTCTAATCACCCACAGGATACCGGCAAAGCGAGCTTTTATAATGCTTATTACATTACCAAACCGCTTACTATTGAAAAAATTGAAATGTTACTGAAGATGCACTATTCTGCTTTAGAATAATAATCGCATTATAAATACAATACATTAATTGTAAATAACTGTCCTGAAAATCTAAATTATTGGTTTAACAACTCTGCCTTAATGATTGTTTGTCAGGATCATATCGAACTAAATTGGCATAAGAAAAAGACTTCAGAACTTAAAGTTAAATAGAACACCGGCTTTCATAATAGTCAGGAGCAAAGCTAAGACTGGTAGAAAAATTTCACTTTTGAATAAAATAATGGAGGCAAGTAATTATGCTTGCTACTATTTAAAATAATGATTGAAGGTGGCCTTAATGGCAAGGCCACCGTGATTGGAATACTTTTGGTTCGGATTAGATTACGCAAAATCCATTAAGTTAACTTATTATAACCGGGGTAAACACAAAGTGCTCGCCATCGAATAAGCCTTTGTCGCTTAATTTCAAGGCCGGAATCACCAGTAAAGCCATAAACGAAAGCGTCATAAAGGGAGACGCTAAAGTGCTGCCCAACTTTTTGGCCATGGCATCTAATTCCGAATAAGCGGCGGCAACTTCGTAGCCATCCGCCGGCGACATAATACCGGCAACCGGTAGCGGCAAGATTTTCTCTTCGCCGGAACCTACCACCGCAATACCACCTTGGGCTTGGATCAGAAGATTTACCGCCTGGCAAAGGCTTTCATCGTTTACGCCCACGGCAATAATGTTATGAGAATCGTGCCCAACCGAAGACGCAATGGCACCTTTTTTAAGCCCGAAATTACGAATAAAAGCCAGGGCGGGCGGAGCATCCTGGTAGCGGTTGATAACGGCCATCTTTAAAATATCAGCTTGTATATCCGAAGTTATATTTCCGTCCTGAATGGTAGCGGGGTGTTCCAGAGAACCGGTAATTAATTGGCCATCGTAAGCTTCAATTACTTTTATGCGGGCGGTTTCGGAAAAAACATCTACCCGAAACTGGCCCGGCGTTTTCAGGCTGGTATTAAAATTATTGATTACCTCATTTTGAGATAACGGAATACGGGTAACCCCTTTTTCCGCTACTAACTCGCCATTAATATACGTTTGCAGCACATTGAAATTTTCCGGGTTATCAATTACTATAAAATCGGCCGTGTCCTGGGGGCGGAGCAAACCTACTTCCAGCCCGTAATGGAGCACCGGATTAATACAGGCCGCTTTTAGAATTTTAAATAAATCAATGCCTTTAGCCAGGCTGCGCTTTACCAAAAGGTTGATATGTCCTTCTACCAGGTTATCGGGGTGCTTGTCATCCGAACAAAACATTATCTGATCGGCATACTCGGGTAAAAGGCCGATTAAAGCTTCGAAGTTGCGGGCCGCACTTCCTTCCCGAATTAAAATCTTCATGCCGCATTTAAGTTTATCCAGGGCTTCTTCGGCGGTAAAGCATTCGTGGTCCGTGCTCATACCAGCCTGCACGTACTGGCGGGCCTGCTCGCCGCGTAAGCCGGGCGCGTGACCATCTACTGGTTTACCAAACTGTTGGGCCAGGTTTATTTTGCGCATTACCGCAGGGTCCTGGTTTAACACGCCGGGCCAGTTCATCATTTCGGCGAGGTATTTTATTTCGGGTTTTTGGAAAAGTGCTGCAATATCTTCCGCGGTTATTTCGGCCCCGGCCGTTTCGAAAGGTGTGGCGGGCACACAGGAAGGAGCACCAAAGTAAAACTTAAACGGCACTTTATTGCCGTTCGCAATCATGTATTCTACGCCGAGTAAACCCAGTACATTGCCTATTTCGTGCGGATCAGAAACGGTAGCCACTGTGCCGTGCACCACAGCCAGGCGGGCAAATTCGGCCGGTACCAACATAGAACTTTCTATATGCACGTGCGCGTCTACCAAACCTGGTAATATGTAATGTTGGTAGTCCGTATTTTCCGGTACTATCTCCTTAATTTTGCCTTGCACAATATGCAAAGTGCCCGGATAAATTTTGTTTTGCCAGACATCAATAATTTGGCCGCTGATTTTAAAATCTTTCTGGTGCATGGGCGTTAGTCTTAGGATATATATTTTCGTACATACGGTTTATCAGGTAAATTACGCTATATTTGCCATAATTTTAAAATTTTGAAAAAGATAATCTGGGCAGTTTTACTCGTAAGTTTTATGGGCACTAGTGCTACCCAAATGGCTTGTACCCGTAAAACAGCTTTGCAAAAGAAAACCCTGTCTTATAAGAAAAAAGTACGTAAAGGCAAAGCATTGCCCTGCCCGTGCGACTATAAATAAACCAGATGGCTAGTGCGCTCTAAGTATGAAAAAAATAGTTGTTGCCATTGACGGATACTCCTCCTGCGGAAAAAGCACCACCGCCAAATTAGTAGCCAAAGAGTTAGGTTACGCTTACATTGATACCGGCGCCATGTACCGGGCGGTTACGCTTTACTTTCTGGAACATTACGTTGACTTTACTAATCCCAAAAAAATAAACCAAGCTTTACAAGAAATCTATATTACGTTTATGCGTAATGCCCGTACCCAGCGCAACGAAGTATTTCTGAACGGGCTGAACGTAGAAGACGAAATTCGGAAAATGTACATCTCTGACCAAGTGAGCGAAGTAAGTGTAATTCCCGCAGTGCGCCACGCCATGGTGGCACAACAGCAGAAAATGGGTAAGCGCCGCGGGGTGGTAATGGATGGCCGCGATATCGGCACCACTGTTTTTCCGGATGCCGAGGTAAAAGTATTTATGACGGCCGATGTGTACATCCGGGCCCAACGCCGGCAGCAGGAATTACTGGAAAAAGGGCAGTTGGTACCCATTGATGAAATTATAGAGAACCTGAAAAAACGCGATCTGATTGATTCTACCCGTAAAGAAAGCCCCCTGGTAAGAGCTGACGATGCCGAAGAATTAGATACCACCCATATTACTATTGATGAACAGGTAGACTTTGTAATGAATCAGGTAGCCGCAAAAATTTTTAAAAAAGAATTTTCCCTGCCTAATTAATGTTAACTAATTGCTGATTGTTAATTGTTTTTTCATACAACTATCAACAACCAACAATAAACCATAAAATGATGACCGTTACCATAGATAAAAATTCGGGATATTGCTTCGGGGTTGAATTTGCCATCCAGATGGCCGAAGACGAAATGGAAAGCGTACCTGAATTGTACTGCCTCGGCGATATTGTACACAACAGCATGGAAGTGCAGCGGCTTTATCAGAAAGGCTTACGCATCATTGATCGGGAGCAACTCCAGAACCTGCACGATTGCAAAGTTTTGATCCGGGCGCACGGCGAACCACCCGAAACGTACCAACTGGCGCTTAAAAATAACATCGAGTTAATAGATGCTTCCTGCCCGGTAGTGTTAAAGCTCCAAAACCGGGTAAAACATGCTTTTGATGATATGGAAGCTGTAAACGGACAAATTGTAATCTACGGTCAGCAGGGCCACGCCGAAGTAATAGGAATTGCCGGCCAAACCCACAACAAAGCCATTATTGTTACTTCCGAAGCAGATCTGGATAAAATAGATTTTAGTAAGCCGGTAACACTTTTCAGCCAGACTACTAAGAGTACCAAAGGTTTTTATCATATTAAAGCCTTGATTGAAGAACGGGTACAGCAAGCTGGTCGCAGTATTACCGACTTCGATGCGAACGACAGTATTTGCCGGCAAGTATCTAATCGCGAACCCCAGTTAACCAAGTTTGCCGACGAGCACGATGTTATAGTATTTGTAAGCGGAAAGAAAAGCTCCAACGGGAAAGCTTTATACAGTGTTTGCCAGGGTGTGAACCCCCACAGTTATTTTGTGGAAAACGAGGCCGAGTTGCAGCAAAGCTGGTTTGCTAATGCCACCTCGGTGGGTATTTGCGGAGCTACTTCTACGCCTATGTGGCTCATGCAGCAAGTGGCCGATAGTATTGGGGCTATGGAGCCGCAAATGCTTTTGGTAGATGAATAAAGCTCGCCGGTTGGCCTTGTTCATTATACTTAAACAATTTAAATGAAACGTTTCTTCCGCTATTTCCTGAATGGGTTCTTGCTCATGGCACCCATTACGCTTACCGTTTACCTGATTTTGGCCATTCTGAACTGGCTCAATAATTTATTCGATCTGGGATATCCGGGTTTGGGCATTTTGGTAATGGTGGTGCTCCTGACTTTAATCGGGTTTATAGCTTCTTCTTTCCTGGTGCGGCCTTTTATTATCATAACCGAACGCATTTTTACCCGGGTACCGCTGGTCAGTATTATTTATTCGTCCATCAAAGATTTATTTGATGCTTTTGTAGGCGATAATCAGAAATTTAATAAACCCGTAATTGTTAAAATGTTCAGAGACCCCGATGTATTTCGGGTGGGCTTTGTAACCCAGGATAGTATGGCCTCCGTGAGCATGGACGATAAATTAGCCGTATATTTTCCGGATTCTTATAACTTTTCCGGCGAGCTGTGGGTGGTAGCAAAAGAGCAGGTAACCTACCTGGAAATACCAAGTAGCGAAGTCATGAAATTTGTCGTATCCGGCGGCGTGTCAAGAATTTAAAGCAGAAAACAGTGATTTGTAAACAGTAATCAGTGGTCAATCTAAAGTAGTCATTAAACAGAAAACAGGTAAGTTTTACAGAGAATATGCGCTAAAAATTTTAGAATTTATGATAAATTCATGTAACCCCGCTTCTTTATAGCGGTACACTGCTAACTGCTAACTGCTAACTGCTAACTGCTAACTGCTAACTGCTAACTGCTAACTGCTAACTGCTAACTGCTAACTCTGACGAAGAATGCCATTTCTGGAACTTGAGAAAACCAAATTACATTACCAGACTTTTGGGCAGGGCGCCCGGGTGATATTGGCTTTTCATGGTTACGGTCAGGACAGCGGACATTTTTACGCCATTGCGGAGGCTTTAAAACCCGACTGTACCATTTACGCCTTCGATTTATTTTTTCATGGTAAAAGTAAATTACCTAAGTCTAAGATGCCTTTGCAGAAAGGCCACCTGAGCGCACTCATCCAAAAGTTATTACAGCAGGAAAATATTGCCCGGTTTTCATTAATGGCTTTTAGCATGGGGGGCAAATTTGCTTTAACATTAATCGAAGCTTTTCCGGAGCGTATCGATAAAGTATTACTTGTAGCGCCCGATGGCATAAAAACTAATTTCTGGTACAGTATTGCTACTTACCCAGGCTGGATGCAAGGTTTGTTTAAACGCACAGTTTTACGCCCCGTACCCTTTTTTAAGTTCCTTAATTTTCTGAATCGCCGTAAGCTGATTGATAAAGGATTGATAAAATTTGCCCACTGGCAAATGGAGAGCACGCCCAAACGGCTGCGAATTTATAAAAGCTGGACCGGATTTAGTCTGCTTACCTTCGATATCCGGAAAATTGTACAGTTGCTAAATGAAAACAAAATTGAAATTACGCTTTTCTTGGGTGAATTTGATCAGGTAATTCCGCAGCGCAGTCTGCAGGTGTTTGTTAAAGCTTTGCAATACGGTAAGGTAATTTTACTCAAAACCGGGCATACTTTTTTACTGCACGATGTAGCCTATTACCTCCACCGCCATAAAGAAATATTTCGCTAAAGCTCTACTAAATTTATACCAATACCGCCCGGCTACGATTTTAGTTGAATCCCCCGGAACAGGTAATAACGGTTTTTTAATTTTATTACTTCGTACACCAAAGATATGGGCTGATTTTGTTTCGTTTGCAATACGGTTTCCACCGGGAGCAGCAAGCGGTTTTTGCGAGTGCCTTTACCGGTTTTAGTATCTGCAACCGTTAAATCCGTCCAATTTAGCGTTTTACTTACGCCTTCCTGTATTACATTTTGCAAGTCTGTTTCAAAACTATTTTTTAAATCGGTAGCGGCCAGATTTTCCAGCACTGCTTTCATATCTTCGGATCCTTGTTGCCGTAATACGGTTATTTCCTGATCAGTGGGGAAATACGACGACAGCTGACCAACATTATTTGTTTGTAGAGAAAGTAAAATAGCGTTGGAAATTTCGGTTAGGGAGGTGGCTCCGGTGGGCGGAATAAAGATATATTTTGGCATATTTACGGCCATAAACGGCCGTGCTTTACCAGTACCAGCGGGTATCATTATCCAATAACAACCTATAAGAAAGAGTAGCTTCTTCATAAATAGCGACGTACGTACAATAAAAGATTTTAAAGCCTACCGCTAAACGGAACGGCGGCATATTATATACGGTAAAATACACATAACGGTAAAGAACCAGGTAGATGACCAAATATTAAACGCTGGTTCTAAATCGATTTAATTTTGAGCTGCATGAGGATAACCAAGAAAAGAACTATTGGCCGGCGGGAACTGGTAAATTTTCCGTTGTTACGTTTGTATGACATAGAAGCTAAAATCGATACGGGTGCCTTTACCTCGTCCATTCACTGCCATAATATCCGCGAAGTTGCTTTAGCCGATGGCAGCCGCCTCATCCGTTTTCAATTATTAGATCCGTCGCATCCGCAGTACCATCACCAGGTCTTTGAATTTCAGGAATTTGCCTTGCGGGATATTAAAAGTTCGTTTGGGGAGGTGCAGGAACGCTATGTAATCCGGACCCAAATTCAGATTTTTGAAGAAATAATTGAAGCAGAATTTTCCTTATCGGACCGCAGCGATTTAAAATACCCCGTATTAATTGGCCGGACTTTACTAAGCCGGAATTTTATAGTAGACGTAGCTAAAAAAAATATAGCCCGCAAACAAAAAATTAGAAGAGAAAAGAAGAATAAGAATTTATGAAAATAGCTATTTTATCCCGGAACCCGAAACTGTACTCTACTCAGCGCCTGGTAGCAGCAGCCCAGAGCCGGGGGCACGAGGTAATCGTAATTGATCATTTAAAATGCGATTTAATAATTGAAGCCGGTCAGCCGGCCATTTTGTATAAAGGAGTTGTTCTAAAAGATGTTGATGCTGTCATTCCCCGTATTGGGGCTTCGGTTACTTTTTACGGCACCGCCGTGGTACGGCAATTCGAGATGATGAAAGTAAAAAGTGCCGTCGGTTCCCAGGCTATTGTGCGTTCGCGCGATAAGCTGCGCTGCATGCAGATTTTATCCCGGGCCGGATTAGGAATGCCTAAAACTGCTTTTACCAATTATTCCAAAGACAGTAAAAAACTCGTAGACCAGGTAGGAGGGTCGCCATGCGTTATAAAGCTCCTGGAAGGTACACAAGGTTTAGGTGTGGTGTTGGCCGAAACCGATAAAGCGGCCGAATCGGTAATAGAAGCCTTTCATAACCTGAAAGCCCGCATTATTGTGCAGGAATTTATTGCGGAGTCCAAAGGCGCCGATATCCGGGCTTTTGTGGTAAACGGCCAGGTAGTAGGCGCCATGAAACGCCAGGGCAAAGAAGGGGAGTTCCGTTCTAACCTGCACCGGGGCGGTACGGGCATGCTGATAAAATTATCAGCCGCGGAAAAAGCTGCGGCTTTGCTGGCGGCTAAAACCCTGGATCTGGCGGTAGCCGGTGTAGATATGCTGCAATCAAAACGCGGCCCCTTAATATTAGAGGTAAATTCATCACCGGGATTAGAGGGAATTGAAAAAGCAACCAAACTGGATATAGCAGGTAAAATAATAGCTTACACCGAAAAACTTGTCCTGAAGAAAAAGAAAGCTAAAACCCAAGCCAGCGAATAAATGCCAAAAGAAATTATCATAAACGGACGTACGATTGGGTTGGGAGAGCACGTAATGACCCGTTTAAATATTTCTACGCTGCCTAGCGGTACGAACATTAATATACCGGTGCATGTTTTCCGGGCCCCGGAAGATGGCCCGGTTATGTTGCTAATGGCTGGCATGCACGGCGACGAAGTAAACGGTATTGAGATCATCAGACGTTTATTGCGCCAAAAATTGTTGCATCCCCAACGCGGAACCATCATTGCTATTCCGGTTTTAAATATTTACGGCTTCCTGAACTTTTCGCGCGAAGTACCAGACGGCAAAGACGTAAACCGGAGCTTCCCGGGGCACAAACGTGGTTCGTTGGCCAGCCGGGTGGCGTATACCTTTGTAAAGGAAATCTTGCCCTGGATTGATTATGGTTTAGATTTTCATACCGGCGGAGCTAGTCGCACCAATTACCCCCAAATACGCAGTTTACTCGATAACCCCGAAAATGAAACCTTGGCCCGGACGTTTGGGGCCCCTTTTATAGTAAATGCAGGTTTGCGGCCTAAATCTTTGCGCAAAGAAGCGGCCAAGCAAGGTAAAATTATCCTGGTGTACGAATGTGGCGAATCGTTGCGGTTTGATGAAATGGGTATTAAGGGAGGCATAACCGGAACCCAGCGGGTACTGCATTATTTGGGTATGCAGGAGTATGCTAAAGGATTAGAAGAGATAACTGGAATTATTTGTCAGAAAACTAGTTGGATAAGAGCCCGCGAAGCCGGGTTGTTTCATTCCAAAGTACAAGTAGGAACTTATGTTCAGAAAGGAGATATTTTGGGGCGTATTGCCGACCCTTACGGCACAAAGGCGTTGCGCATCCGGTCGCCTTATTCCGGATATATCATCGGTCTCAATCACATGCCGGTTGTAAACGAAGGTGATGCTTTGGCGCACATTGGCTTTGATAAATAGACCTTAATTACGGGGTGCAATTAATGTTGCTAATTTTTACAGAAGATATTAAAACAATAAAGGCCGGTTAACCCGGCCTTTATTGTTTTAATATCTTAATGCAATTAAATTACATACGATTATTCAGGTTGTTAACGGTGTTATGAACCGTATTACCAGAATGTGAATAGTTTGGTACGGTACGGGTCATTAACGAAGCAGCTAAGGCCATTAAGCCTAAAATTACGTGGGGTTCCCAAACATACTCATCAAAATCAAAGATCCAAGGCGAAGCAGCTAGGAAAATACCAATTATAAAATCCATACGTAAGTGGGTAGCCATAGAAATAGACTTAAATACCCCAACTTCGTTGTCCGACATAATTTGTTGTAATAAAATTAAGATACCTACAATTACTGGTACCCAAGTTTCAGCACCACCATTCGCAAAATCAAATAACCAAGGGGCAGCAATCAAAAGCGGTCCCATCAAATAATCCATTATCCCGTGGATTCTAGTTGATATAAATCTCATTTTTTTAATCTCCTATTTTTAGTTTTGAAATAAATTTCTTATATGGACTTTTACGCCAGTCCGAAAAAAAATGTTGTAATCTTATTATTTAAATTCTATTAAGTATTAGTTTAAAAAACCTAAATCCTATGTTTCTATCAAAATATTTATAGTTAATCGTTATTTATACGTACACCTGATTTAAGTAAATGGAGCAAAAAATTGCGTCGGGTTAACAGGTATTTTTTTCTTATTACATTTGCAGCAGATTATACCCGTATGATAGCAGATTCAGAAGCAACACAAAGACCTATTGGCATATTTGATAGCGGCATTGGTGGGTTAACCGTTGCCCAGGCTATTACCAAATTATTACCCCACGAGCAACTTATTTACTTTGGCGATACCGCACATTTACCCTACGGCGATAAATCTACTGCTGCTATTCAGGCTTACGCCGTTAAAATATGTGACTTGCTGGTTAAGCAAAAATGTAAGGTTATTTTAATTGCCTGTAATTCGGCTTCGGCAGCAGCTTACGATTTAGTTAAAGAGTACGTGGGCAGTAAAGCCAAAGCTTTAAACGTTATCGATCCGGTGGTGCAATACATTGGCGCACACTACGCGGGCCAGAACATTGGTTTAATAGGCACCAAACAAACGGTTAACTCTAATGTATACCGCAAAAAAATAGATGATTTAAATAAGGACATCAACCTGAACTCGGTGCCAACACCCCTGCTGGCACCTATGATAGAAGAAGGCTTTTTTAAAAATACGATTAGCGAAAGTATTATCCAGACCTATTTAACAGATCCGGCTCTCAGTCATATTAAAGCTTTAATTTTGGGATGTACCCATTACCCGCTCATTAAGAATCAAATACAAAGTTTTTACAAAGATGAGGTGGATATAGTAGATGCTTCCCAGATTGTAGCGCGCCACGTACAGGAATTCTTACATCAAAACCAACTTGCAGCGCAATCCCGCACCAAAGACCACCGGTTTTATGTCTCGGACTATACCCAGTCATTTGAAGCCGCCACCCAGATTTTCTTTGAACGCAAGGTGCAACTGGAACATTATCCGCTTTGGGAGTAGGTTTTTAGTCTATAGTCTATAGACCACAGACCACAGACCACAGTTATGGATGGATAGTTTATTGTTGAGTAGTTTACCGGTAGAAACTCATATAAAAGTAAGTCGAAATCTTAGTTGGTTGTTAAGAGCGTAGATGCAGATAAATACGGCTATTATTTAGATATAAGTTATAATTTTCCGTTTAAAGGGTAGAGGCTTGTTTTATATTAAATTATAAACTATTGGCTATCGACCATCAACCATGGACTATCGACTAAATAAAAACTTATGAAAAGAAAATATTTACTTATCGGTGATTGGAAACGAAATGTATTGATTGCGGCTACGGCTTCCTGCCTGGGTTTAACGGCCTGCAATAATAGTGATCAGGCTGATACTGCTACCAATGACTGGTCCAGCGGAGAAACGTATAGCCAGGGGGTCATTACCGAATTAACCGAAATAAGTCCGGACAACTGGAAAATTACTGATGAACGTTCGGTTGGCCCGGGGCAAGTGGCTGCCATTATGCGGCATTACGATGGCCAGGTAGATACCTTAAGAGGAGAAGCCTTGCAACGGGAAATGCAGCAATATGCCTCGGTGCATCCAAACAATACCAACGGTACCGGTATGATGGATGTATTAATGTGGAGTGGCATTGGTTATATGGCGGGCCGCATGATGTCGCCGAACCCGCGTTATTACGCCAACCCCAACGTGATGCAGCGAACCAGCGCCTGGCGCAATAATATCAGCCAGGAAAGAAGCCGGGTTGGAACGGGTGGCCGAAGCGGAACCTTCCGCCGGAGTGCTCCCAGTTCCGGGCGCAGTGGTGTATTTTCCGGTCGTAGCCGTGGCGGCTTTGGCGCTTAATTTGTAAACTCAAAACGCACAAAACGTGGCCATTTACGTAGCCGATCCGGTGGAACAATCTTATTCTTCCGGTGATAATATAAAACTTATCCCGCACAACGGTAATATAACCACTGCTCTCCAGGGCTTAGGCTGGAATTGGGTTTTGGAGGATGAATGTATTAATTACCTGCCCGGCGAAGCCGTAGTAGTGCCCCGGCACCAGGCCGATGATTTACTCCGGGCAGCAGAAGAATTGTACGACATGATGGTATCGTCGGTGCCCGAAGATTTGCCGGATGATTTTTTGCGCCAGCTGGCTATACCGGAAAATCTCTGGAAACTGGTGCGGCATTCCTGGAACGATGAGCGGCACTGGCATTTGTACGGTCGCTTTGATATGGCTCAAACCAAAGAAGGAATTAAGTTAATTGAGTTTAACGCCGATACCGCCACCAGTATACCCGAAACAGCAGTAGTGCAATGGGCCAGTTTAGCGGCCGCCGGTAAACACAATGCCTCACAGGCATCCGGCTTGTACGAAGCTTTGGTCGCGCAATTTGAGCAGTGGCGGAATCTGAACGCCGACTTAGAACCTTCCCTGGTTTTAACCTTCCTGGAAGTTAGCCCCGAAGACCGCACAAATTGCGAAGTTCTGGCCCAAGCTGCGCAAGAAGCCGGTTTTGATACGCATTTGTGTCCTATTGATCAGCTCAACATTACGGTATTCGGCGAAGATCGTGGTATTTGGGCAGAAGTAGGACCGGAGCAGTGGCAGCGTTTTTCTTTCTTGTATAAACTCATACCGTGGGAGCAAATGGCGTGGGAAGAGCCGGAAGTAATTACGGATCTGGAAAATTTATCTTTTACCCGTACCGTTATGGTAGCCAATCCGGCTTATACCTTATTATTTCAAAGCAAAGGTATGCTGGCTTGGCTGTGGCAAAATTATCCGCATCATCCCTTATTATTGGAAACTTCCTTTACCCCGGTTGCCGGAAAATACATTGCCAAACCTTTTTTTGGCCGCGAAGGGCAAAATGTAGAAATTGTTGCAAATGGGGAATCGATTGTTAAAACCGAAGGTGAATACGAAGAGCAGCCATTCGTATACCAGCAATTTTGTGACTTCCCGCAGGATGAAGCCGGAAACTTATACCAAACCGGTGTTTTCTGGGCCGGCGAAGGTTGCGCCATTGGTTACCGCCGGGCCCCTGGTATTATAACCAATACCTCGCAATTTTTGGCGCATATTTTAGAATAGAACAAGAAAAAGCCAAGTGCTTCTGGCGTCGAAAGAACTGGAAGCAGACAATAAACCAGGGCAAAGTTATTTTATTCACCCAAATGAAATAACTTTGCCCGAAAATTACCGGTTCTTTATGCTCGCAGTTATCTTATGCATTTTTTTCTTGCTAATGGTAGTGGTACCGGTGGTTTATGCCGAACGTAAAGTAGCGGCTTTTATGCAGGATCGGTTGGGACCCACCGAAGCCGGTCCGCACGGTATTTTACAACCTTTGCTGGATGTTATAAAACTCCTGGAAAAAGAAGATATTATTCCGGCCAAGGCCGATAAACCACTTTTTGCGTACGCTCCGGTAATCATTTTTGCGGCCGTATTGGCAGGGTTTGCCGTTATACCAATTTCACCCAACATTATTTCATCGGGCGCTTACTTAGGGGTATTTTACCTGCTGGCTATTGTTTCTTTAGATGTTATCGGTTTGCTCATGGCCGGTTGGGGATCGAATAATAAATACGCCGTATTAGGGGCCATGCGTTCGGTGGGCCAGATTATATCTTACGAAATACCGGCTGGCTTAGCCGTTTTAAGTGTGGTAATGATTTGCCAAAGTCTCGATTTTCAGGAGATTAGTTTTCAGCAGGGTATTTTAATGAACCAGTTTGCGGGCCTGGAAAAAGAAACCAACTACTTGTTTGGCCTGAAAGCCCTGGGCCTGGATGTAACGCAGATTGGCGGCATTACCACCTGGAACATTGTCCGGATGCCTTTCCTGATTATTGGCTTTGTGATTTACTTTATTTCTTCGTTGGCCGAATGCAACCGGGCACCTTTTGATATACCCGAAGCCGAATCCGAGTTAGTAGCTGGCTTTCACGTGGAGTATTCCGGTTTTCGGTTTGCCGCGCTTTTCCTGGCCGAATATTCTTTAATGATCCTGGTTTGTCTGGTGGCTGTAATATTATTTTTAGGTAGCTGGAATACGCCTTTACCAAATATAGGTGCCGTAGCTTTAGCTAACTGGACTACTGGCTCCGTAGGTTCCTGGTCCGGCAACTTGTGGGGAATTTTCTGGTTACTATCTAAAACCATGCTTTTGGTTTACACGCAAATCTGGATTCGCTGGACTTATCCGCGCCTGCGTGTAGACCAACTTATGCACCTGTGCTGGAAAGTTTTTACCCCTCTTGCTTTGGGCTTGGTATTACTGGCCGGTATCTGGCGTTTACTAATGATTTGATTTATGAAAGCATATACTTCCAATAAATATAATAATAGTTTTTTGGCGGTAGTTTCGGCCCTGTCCCGGGGAATGAAACTAACCCTCAAACATTTTTTTCAGGCCGGTAAACGCCGTGAAGCCACTTATGTAAACGATAAAAATTACTTTAACCAGACGCAAGGCCTCGCCACCTTAACGTATCCTTACGAATCTTTGCCGGTACCTGAGGTAGGCCGTTACCGGTTGCACAACGAAATTGATGATTGTATTGTCTGCGACTTATGCGCGAAAATTTGTCCGGTAAACTGCATTGAGATCGAATCGATTAAAGCTACCGAAGATATTGGGCTTACTTCTGATGGTACGAAGAAGCGCTTGTACGCCGGCACGTTTAATATTGATCTGGCAAAATGTTGTTATTGTGGTTTGTGTACCACAGTTTGTCCCACCGATTGCCTGACCATGACGAAGGTTTATGATTTTCCGGAAACCGATGTAAAAAATATGATTTACCATTTCACGGATTTAACCCCGGAGCAGGCGCAGGAAAAAAAACACAAATTAGAAAAGCAGCAGCAGGAATTAGCCGAAGCTAAAGCGGCCGCTTTGCGCAACCGAACAGAAGGTAATAAAGGTTGATTCTTTTATTGTCCATCGGAAAACCTGCTAAATTAATAAGTTTTAACCACTAGAAGAACAGTAAAACAACATATAACTTGAATACAGTTCTCATTCTATTTTACATTTTCGGGTTTCTGGCGGTACTATCGGCCGCCTTCATGGTGTATACCCGCAATGTACTATATGCTGCTTTTGGCCTGTTAGCTACCTTGCTTTCTGTGGCGGCCATATTCGTATTGCTTTTTGCCGATTTTGTAGCGCTTACGCAGCTAATGGTGTATGTAGGAGGGGTGCTGGTATTAATTTTATTCGGAATTATGCTGAGTAACCGGGTGGCTAACCGGGCTATTCAATCGGAATCAGTAAACTTTTGGAGCGGTAATTTAATAGCGGGAATGTTTTTAGTGGGCTTAGTTTATTTAATACTAACGGCCGGAATTGTACCGGCTGCTTCCGAACCAGCCACTATCAGCAATAACGTTCCGGCAAAAAGTAGTATTACCGCTATTGGTATTTATTTAATCACTAATTTTGCGCTTCCTTTTGAAGTAACATCTTTTATTCTGTTAGTAGCCTTAATGGGGGCAGCCTATATCAGTACGCCCGAAAAAAATGATTGATATACCCTTAACCCACCTGTTAATTCTGGGAGCCATTTTATTTTGCCTGGGAATGCTGGCTGTTATTACCAAGCGGCACGCTATTGTGGTTTTAATGGGCATAGAATTAGTATTTAATGCGGCTAACATAAACCTGATTGCTTTTAACCGCTACCAGCCAAACTTAATGGCGGGGCAGATATTTGCTTTGTTTGTAATGGTAATAGCTGCTGCCGAAACCGCGGTTGCACTCGCCTTGGTGCTGAAAGTTTACCAATATTTTAAAACCGTTAATCTCGATCAGATTCGCCAACCATCCAGAGACTAAATCGATAACTTGAATATACCGCCTGCTATATCTATTACCAATGAAATGAATAACCTGGTGCTGTGGGCACTGGTTGCAGGGCTGCTGCCTTTAATGGCTTTCATTCTCTTGGTTGGGCTAGGTAATAAGTTGCCTCGCCAGGGTGACTGGTTGGGTATTGCCACTACGGGAATATCCTGCTTACTGGCACTCTACTTATTTCTTCAGGTATGGGGAGAACCAGCTATCCATGTTTCCCGAGGGTGGTTTGCATTAGGCGGGTTGGGTATTGCGTCTATCTCTTTTACCGCAGGTATTTACCTGGATAACTTAGCGGTGCTGATGCTGGTACTGGTTACCTTTATTTCAACTTTGGTTCAAATATTCTCAGTTATTTACCTGCACGGGGACAAACGGTATCATTATTACTATGGCTACCTGGGCCTGTTTACGTTTAGTATGCTGGGTATTGTGTTAGCCGATAACCTGTTGCTTTTATTTATCTTCTGGGAGCTGGTAGGTTTTTCCTCTTATCTGCTAATCGGTTTCTGGTACGAGAGAGATGTTGCTACCAAGGCCAGCAAAAAAGCTTTTTTATTTAACCGGGTAGGGGATATTGGTTTTCTGCTGGGTATTTTTATGTTGTATGCTCTTTTTCAGACTTTTGATCTACAAACCTTAAACGCCTGGTTTAAGCAGGTGAATCTGAGTAATGGTAACTTTGTATTTCAATTGCCTGGTAGTTTACCGTTAAATAATGTAGAAGTGCCCCACTGGTTTCTGACCCTGGGTGGTCTGGGTTTATTCTGTGGTTGTATCGGGAAATCGGCCCAGTTTCCGTTACAGGTTTGGTTACCGGATGCCATGGCCGGGCCCACGCCCGTTTCCGCACTCATTCATGCAGCAACCATGGTAGCTGCCGGCGTTTATTTGCTCGCCCGCTGTTTTTCTTTTTTTACCGAAGAAGTATTTTTTGTGATGGCAGTAGTGGGTACTATTACCACCGTGTTGGGCGCTCTGGCGGCTTGTGCGCAATACGATATTAAAAAAGTACTGGCTTTTTCTACTATTTCGCAATTGGGCTATATGGTAATGGGCATGGGCGTGGGTGCCCATGATGCTTCCTTGCTGCATTTAGTAACCCACGCATTTTTCAAAGCAGCGCTTTTCCTGAACGCCGGTATAATAATTCATGCAAACCACCAGGCCCAGGCTTTTTCGGGAGTACATACCGACGAACAAGACATCCGGAATATGGGGGGCTTACGGAAAATTTTGCCTTTAACTTTTTATACTTATTTACCCGCTACTGCCGCTTTAATTGGTTTACCCTTGTTTTCGGGTTTTCTTTCTAAAGATGCTATCCTGAGTGGGGCCTGGGCCTGGGCTCATTATCAAAGCAGTCAGGGCAATTACTTTTTTTACCTGATTCCGCTTTTAGGTTTTGGATCGGTTTTGTTGACGGGCTTTTACATGGCGCGCCATTGTTTCTTTATTTTCTTCGGTCATAACCGGTTAAATGCAGAAGCGAATGCTTTTCGTACTTCCCCGAAAAAAGAAGCTTCGTTTTTACTATTAGGCCCGGTAGTAACATTAGCTGTTTTATCTTTGGCCTTTTTCTTCTCTAAAAATCCTTTTCATTATACCGAAAGCTGGATATTAAAAGGAATTAGCCGGGAGCAATTACCAGTTTCTGTAACCGGTATAAGCAGTAGGATGGTAGAAAATATAGCCCGTATATTACATCAATCGGCTTATATCAGCCTGGGTACGGCTATTGGCTCCGTTCTGCTGGCTGGAATTGGTATTTTTCTGGCCTGGACTAGTTACCAAAAAGTGATTCGTAGCGGTAAGATCCGGGAGGTTTTGCCAGCCAATACATTTTCACAATTAACCTTAAATCATTTCTATTTAGATACGATTTACGATCGGTTTCTGATCTCTCCATTTCTTTTTTTATCCCGGAAAGTAGCAGATTTCGATCAGCATGTTATTGACTATGGCCTTAACTCTTTTGGTAAGATGATGGTTATATTGGCCAAAATGATAGGTTGGTTCGACCGGCAGGTAGTAGATGGTTTGGTTAATTTTATCTCTTGGTTGGCCGGATTGACGGGTAAACTGGGGCGGCACATGCAAAATGGTAAAATTCAGTCTTACTATGTTTTTTCGATGCTCGGCCTACTATTTTTGGTGGTTTATATTATTTTCTTTTAAAATAAAAGCAAAGTCCGGAGGACATTGAAAAGCCAATGAATTATATTTTAAGCAGCCTTATTTTTATTCCTATCTTTACTGTTCTGCTTATTATGTGCCTGCCGGCTCGTCTGCAAAGTGGAATCAGGCTGCTGTCTTTACTGGCTACCGGAGCGCAACTTACTTTAGCTGTTTGGTTATTTTTTGTTTTTAAACCCGCTACCGGAGTAAACGGACAAGCTTATCAGTATGTAGAACAACTCGATTGGATTAGCTTAAATTTACATAGCCTCGGCTTATTGCAGATTCAGTATTTTGTAGGGGTAGATGGCATAAGTTTGAGCATGGTTCTGCTGACTGGTATTATCGGGTTTATCGGGGTTATTTCTTCCTGGAAGATTTCGAAGAATGTAAAAGCGTATTTTGCTTTGTACCTGCTGCTTTTGGGTAGTGTAATGGGGTGTTTTCTGGCGCTGGATTTATTCCTGTTTTACCTGTTTTTTGAATTTATGCTCCTCCCCATGTACTTTCTTATTGGCATCTGGGGTGGGCCGCGCCGCGAATACGCCGCTATTAAATTCTTTATTTATACCTTAATTGGTTCCTTGCTAATCTTGGTGGTAATGATCGGACTATATACGTCGGTGATTGATCCGGCGGCCACGGCCTTACAAACCCAGACCGCTATTGCAAATAAAAGCCAGGTTACGCCCGAGGCGATTAGCCGGGTGCAACAGCTTTTACAGCAAAATAGAATTAATTCAGAACTAATGGTGCATACCTTTTCCATTCCGGCTATGTACCAATCCCAAAACTTTATACCCGGCAGTTTGCTGCATGTATTGTCGCAGAAAGTAATATGGGGTTTACCCGTTCGTTTGTTGGCCTTTTTATTATTGTTCATTGGTTTTGCCATTAAACTGCCCGTGGTACCGGTGCATACGTGGTTGCCTGATGCGCACGTAGAAGCACCAACGCCTATTTCGGTATTGCTTGCCAGTTTGTTATTAAAAGTGGGAGGGTACGGTTTAGTGCGGGTGGTATATCCCATTTTCCCGGATGGTGGCGTTTACTTTGCCTATTTTGTGGGCGGTATGGGGGTATTATCCATTATTTACGGCGCCATGTGTGCCTTAGCTATGTCCGATCTGAAAAAGTTAATTGCTTATTCTTCGGTTTCCCACATGGGGTTTGTGCTGTTGGGTATAGCTTCCCTTACTGCCGAAGGAGCCAATGGTGCCTTGTACCAAATGTTTAGTCATGGTTTAATTTCGGGTATGTTGTTTCTAATTACCGGGGTAATCTATGAGCGTTCGGGAAGCCGCCTGATTGGCAATTTTCGGGGACTGGCTTTTGCCATGCCGGCCTTTACGGCTTTGGTGGTAATAGCTTTCTTCGCCTCGCTCGGTTTGCCCGGGTTTTCCGGTTTCATTGCCGAATTACTGGTGTTGTTAGGTGCTTTTACTTCGGCTGGGGTTTCGGGTATGTTGCCCCGGTGGTTGGCGGTGGTAGCAACGGGTGGCCTGCTATTGGGAGCCGCTTATTACTTGTGGGCCTTACAACGCATGTTTTTCGGTAAGTTTTGGGTGCATCCGGAAATTATGGCGGCCCCCTCCATGCCCGATATAAACAAAAGGGAGTACAGTATGCTGGTGCCTTTAGCCATTTTAACTTTGCTTTTTGGTTTATTTCCCTCTTTATTACTCGATAAAATCAGTCCCGAGATAAACCAATGGGTGGAAAGCGTATTATCGGCCGGAAAAGAACAAATTGCCATAATTGTAAGCAGAAACTCGTAACTTTGCGGCTGTGAAATATACGGGTACTCTCTTAATTCAAGCTTTAACCGATATTCAAAACGGCTTTGGCTTTTTATGGCCGGAGTTGCTCTTAACTTTTTTCTTTTTCATAATTATTGGCTTAGATCTGTTTAAATCGCTTCGCGTGAAGGCCATACTACCAATAGTTGCAGTAGCCGGGTTTTTATTAAGTCTTATCCTGCAGTTTCAAATCCTCCATAATTTAAGTATTTACACCAAACCTGTATTCTTTTCCGGTTTATTAACTTCCGACGGGCTGGCACTTTATGCCGGCCTTTTATTTTCGGTAGCCGGTATATGCACTGTACTGTTATCGTGGCTGCATCCGGCATTAAGTAAAAATTTTAAAGGCATTGGGGAGTATTATGCTTTTTTACTCGTGCTGGCGGTAGGTTTAAATCTGCTGGCTAAGTCGGTTAATTTACTCATGCTTTTTGTTTCCCTGGAGTTGGTATCTATTGCTTCGTACCTGCTTACTGCCAGTTTACGGCAGCAAGCCCGCGCCGTAGAATCCGGTATGAAGTATATTTTGTATGGTTTATTGGCTTCCGGTATTATGCTGTACGGCATGTCTTTTTTGTATGGTTTTGGCGGCTCCCTAAATTTTACCCAGGCTATATTTTGGCAGAACCTGAGCGCTTTACCTCCTGCCTTTTTTGTGCTTATCTTTTTACTAACAATGGCCGGGTTCCTGTTTAAAATAGCAGCCGCACCTTTTCATTTTTGGGCGCCCGATGTATATGAAGGTGCGCCCACACCCATTGTTGCTTTTTTCGCTACTGCGCCTAAAATTGCCGGCTTTGTAGTTATTATTCGTTTCCTGTTTTCCTTTAGGAATGCGGTGGATAATGCTATTGGAAACGATATCCTGATATTAGTTGGGGGTATTGCTTTATTGACTTTGATTGTTGGTAATTTTACGGCGCTGGCGCAGCAAAAAGCCCGGCGCTTGCTGGCGTATTCTTCAGTGGCCCACGCCGGATTTATTCTGGCCGGTTTAACCGCTATGGTTTCCAATGCCCTGGAAGCCGTTTTTTTTTACTTGACCATACTGCTCTTTATGAACTTTGGTATATTCTTAACGGTACAAATTTTTGAAGAGCGATTAGGAATTACGACTTTAAAAGATCTGAGTGGTACTGGTAAGACATTCCCTTTTTTAGGAATTTTAACCATTATCATTCTGATTTCCTTAACCGGGTTGCCGCCTACGGCCGGCTTTACCGGTAAATTATTGCTGTTTACCAGCCTTTGGCAAAATTATTCGGTAACCAGTCATCCTTTGCTGCTTACCTTGTTATTGTCGGCTTTGCTGTTTACCGGCATTGCTTTTTTTTACTATATCCGCATTCCTTATTATATGTTTTTTAAAAGGAATTTAACTGAACAAAAAAAGGTTTCGGTAAGAAGAGAGAACATGGTGCTGGCTTTATTAACTTTTCCCTTGCTCTTCTTCTTTTTTCAACCGGCCTGGCTTACGGCGTTAATAGAAGAAGTAATTTTTTATTCTAAATAAATATGAGTGACGCAATAAAACATGAATGCGGTATCGCCATGATCAGGCTCCGTAAACCCATTCAGTATTATGTCGAGAAATATGGTACTGCTATGTACGGTATAAACAAATTATACCTGCTCATGGAGAAACAGCATAACCGGGGACAGGATGGGGCCGGAGTTGCTAGTATTAAAATTGATGCTCAGCCTGGTACCGAGTATATTTCGCGGTATCGTTCGGTTAAAAACCGGGCTATTAATGATATATTTGGTAAAATCTCGGATACTTTAACTAAACTAAAGAAAAAGTACCCCGAGCAAGTGCAGGACCTGAACTGGTTAAAGCAAAATATGCCTTTTCTGGGCGATGTATACCTGGGGCATTTGCGGTACGGTACCCACGGTTTAAATAGTATTGATAATTGCCACCCCATGGTGCGGGAAAATAACTGGCGCAGCCGCAGTTTGGCCGTAGCCGGTAATTTTAACATGACCAACGCGGATGAGTTATTTAATGTGCTGCTGGAAATAGGTCAGCATCCCCGCCATACCACCGATACTGTTACGGTGCTGGAAAAAATTGGTCATTTCCTGGATGAAGAAAACCAGGATCTTTTTGAAACCTATAAACAATCTTATTACAGCAATACCCAGATATCGCACCTGATTGAAGAAAACCTGAACCTGCAACGGGTATTGCGGCGAGCCTGCAAGGATTTTGATGGGGGATATGCCATGGCGGGTTTAACGGGTTACGGGGCCGCTTTTGTGGTGCGCGATCCGCACGGAATTCGTCCGGCATATTACTACATTGATGAAGAAGTAGTAGTAGTGGCATCGGAGAAGCCTGCTATTAAAACTGCGTTTGATATAGAATACAGCGATATAAAAGAAGTAACGCCGGGTCATGCTTTAATCATCAATAAAAACGGTGGTTCGCGGGAGCTGGAAATTATGCCGGAAGAAGAAAAAACCTCGTGTAGTTTCGAACGCATTTATTTTTCGAGGGGCAATGACCCAGAAATATACCAGGAGCGGAAAAATATGGGTAAGCTTCTGTGCGAGCAGGTGTTGGAAGCGGTAGATTACGACTTAAAGAATACGGTTTTCTCTTATATTCCGAACACGGCCGAAACAGCTTGGTTGGGCATGATGCAAGGCATAGAAGACCATTTGCGCGACTACCGGCGACGAGCCATCCAAAGAGGAATAGAATCGGAAGAAGAACTGGAGCGCATATTAGCTTTAAAGCCCCGGGCGGAAAAGCTGGTAATAAAAGATGCGAAGATGCGCACTTTTATTACGGATAACGATAACCGCAACGATCTGGTAGCCCACGTTTACGATACCACTTATGAGGTAATTAATAAAGGACTAGATACCATTGTAATGCTGGATGATTCTATTGTACGGGGAACGACGCTGGAAAAAAGCATAATCCGGATGTTAGACCGCCTCGGCCCAAAACGCATTATTGTGGTTTCCTGTGCGCCTCAAATCCGCTACCCTGATTGTTACGGCATCGATATGTCGCGCTTGAAAGAGTTTGTAGCTTTTAGGGCTATGCTGCAATTGTTAGAAGATAAGGGTTGGGACTATAAACTAGATGAGGTCTACGATAAATGTAAAGCCGCCAGCACCCGCGAAGAATTTAAACGCACTAACTTTGTAAAAGAGCTGTACGATTTATTCACGCCAGAACAGATCTCGGATAAAATAGCTGAGATTGTACGGGCGGCCGAAGTGAATGCCGAAGTTGATGTTATTTTTCAAACCATTGATAATTTACACCAAGCTTGCCCTAACCATTCCGGCGACTGGTATTTTACCGGCAATTATCCTACCTTAGGAGGTACTAAAGTAGTGAACCGGGCCTTTATGAACTTCATGGAAAAGAAAGAAGTTAGGGCGTATTAAGTAAAATTTGCCTTGCAATAATAAAAAGCCTGCTGATAAAGCAGGCTTTTTTGTTTTATAAAAGAAGCAAATCTAAAGTAAACAAAAATAATTTAGTGGAGTATATAGTTGTGTTAGAGTTATTTAAAAAAAATTATAGATAATTAAATTAGTAATGCAAATTAATTTGGCAGAGATGTAATTCAACCTTACTAGTTACCAGAGGAGATGCCTGCGTTGCTGAGGAACTTTAAAAGCTTAAACATATATGAAGAATCACCCACTTTCTTTACGAACTGTTTCGGTTAAAATCTGCTTCTTTTTTATTTTGTTACTATTTCCTTTATTCTCTTTTGCCCAATTGGGTAAATACGAGTTTTATGGTACAACTGCAATCGATAAGCAAAATAATCAGGTTACTAAGCAACCACCGCACGCAACTTTCTCCGAATTTACCCGTGTTAATGTTTCTCCTTCATTTGGTAAAGATTTTTTTAATACTAGAGGTTGGACACCTGCAACCGCCGATTACAGTATTTATATTGAATTTACTGTTACAGCTCACCCTAATTATAGTTTGAACTTAAGTCAACTTCAATTTGATGGTTCACGAAGTCTGGAAGGTCCCACCCAGATAAGGGTGGCACATAATGCATCTGGAAATTTTACAACTGAATATCTTGATTTTAAACCCATAAACGAAAGTTATCAAAATATTATGTGGGATTTTCCTGATATTAAAACTTCAATAGGAGGTTCTGTTACCTTCCGCATATATGGACTTCTGCCTCGGCAAGGAACGGGTACATTAAGATTAGATAACGTAACTTTAAATGGCATTACCATTCCGCAATTAAGCGTAAACGAGTTCCATTATGCTAATACCAGTAACACTAAAACCGGGTTTGTTGAGGTAATTGCGCCCAAAGACTTCACCGAATTAAATACGGCCACTTTATCGCTTTACAACAGCGAAGGTAAAGTTTATAATTCTTACACCCTAGATAAATTTAAGTTTCTTCCAGATGCAATATACGGCAATTTAAAATATTATTATCTGGATATTCCGGAAGGATTAGTGGAGAATAATGGCGGTTTTAGTTTAAGTAGTGAGGGTCATGTTATTCAGTTTTTATCTTATGGTGGTACTATTAAGGCAATAGCGGGGCCGGCAATCAATTTAACCAGTGAAGATATTGAGGTAACCGAAACGGAGAAAGATGGTGCTTACAATTCCGTTGCTTTAATGCCCGATGAGACTGCAAGTTTTGATGCGCCTACGGATGCTGAAAGTGCAACTATTTGGGAAAAAGGGAATGTTGATAATAATACCAAGGGTTATAATAATTTAGAACCTTACAAAGCTTTACCAGTGGAATTAATGTATTTTGAGGCAAAAGTAACCAGTGAGAACGTTAGACTTAAATGGGCAACTGCTACCGAAATCAATAATCAGGAGTTTGTAATAGAAAGAAGCCTAAACAATCTTGGTTTTGTAGCCATCGGAAAAGTAAAAGGGCACGGCACTACCCTGCAGCAGCAACAATATGAGTTTATTGATTTAAATTCTGTTGCTGGAACTTCTTACTATCGTTTAAAACAAATTGACTTAGATGGTACTACAACTTATTCCAAGGTTTTAGCAGTTACCCGTAAGTCTACATTTACAACTGCTATGCGGGTATACCCTAATCCGGCTACCGAGTTTATTAGTGTTGCAACAGGTAATCTTATTATTGGGGAGCAGCTGTTAATTCAGGTAGTTAATTTGCAAGGACAAGTAATGTACCAGCAAAAGCACCAGTATACAAATAAAAGTCAGGACCTGAATATACCATTAACAGCATTGCCGGCCGGTTCCTATTATTTGGTGCTGATGAAAGATGGGAAAAGGGAAGCTAAAGCTTTTCTAAAAGGAAATTAGAATATGTTTAATAAATGGCAAAAGGCACCTTACAGGTGCCTTTTGCCATTTATTAAAAGCATACTTATGTTAGTTATACTGAAAAACTATCACCACAACCGCAGGTGCGGGAAGCGTTCGGATTGTCAAAATAAAAACCTTTACCGTTTAAACCATCCGAAAACTTTAGTTCGGTGCCGGCCAGGTATAAAAAGCTTTTCATATCTACCACTATCTTCACACCTTTGTCTTCAAACTCCTGGTCCATCGGCTTCACTTCATCATCAAAATCAAGTTTATAGGATAAACCGGAACAACCGCCACCAGCCACTGACGCACGCAAAAAGTGATTTTCGTCTATCTCCGCATCCTGGCGCAGCTTAACTACTTTATCTTTTGCTAAATCTGATATCGTTATCATTTTATATATCTTTTTCTAACCTGCTTTATACACCTGATAGCGTTAAACCAGCTTAAATTATATTATTTTAAAGGCAAAGAGCAGACTCAACCTGTAGCTTATGCCCGGTTTAAGCCTGCTCTTTGTACTATTAAGAAAACAGCTCCGGGCTGCTCTTGTTCTATTTAGTGATGCGCTTTTGCTTCTTCTAATGCTGGCAAGCCATTCTTAACGCGATAATCGTTAATGGCAGCTTTTATGGCATCTTCGGCTAATACGGAGCAGTGAATTTTAACGGGCGGTAAAGCCAGTTCTTCCACAATTTCCATGTTATCAATAGCCAGGGCATCATCAATGCTTTTACCTTTCAGCCATTCAGTAGCTAAAGAAGAAGAAGCAATTGCCGAGCCGCAACCAAAGGTTTTGAATTTTGCATCCGTAATTACCTGATTGCTGTCAACTTCTATTTGCAGGCGCATTACGTCGCCGCATTCCGGTGCACCAACTAAACCGGTACCCACGTTGGCTTTGGATTTATCCAGCGTACCCACATTGCGGGGGTTGCTGTAATGGTCAATAACTTTATCTGAATAAGCCATATCTATTTTGAATTATGAATTTGTAATTAGAAATTATGAATTAATTAGAAATACGAATTTAAATTAATTTTGATTATTCTAGTGATTATAATTCAGTAACTTAACCAGAAAATAATGGAATTGAGAATTCATAATTTCTAATTTTTTATTAATGATTAGTGTTCTGCCCACTCAATGGAGTTTAGGTCTATACCTTCTTTAAACATTTCCCATAACGGAGAAAGTTCACGCAGTTTGCTTACAGCTTCGGTTACGTGGTTGATAGCATAGTCTATTTGCTCGTCGGTCGTAAACCGGCTTAAACCAAACCGTAAAGAAGAGTGCGCCAAATCATCGCTTAAACCTAAAGCTTTCAGTACGTAAGAAGGCTCCAGGGAAGCAGAAGTACAGGCCGAACCGGAAGAAACGGCTAAATCTTTTACACCCATCATCAAGCCTTCGCCTTCTACGTATTTAAAAGATATGTTAGATACGTGCGGCAAACGGTGTTCACGCGAACCGTTCACGTAAGATTCTTCTATTTTGGTCAGTTCTTTTTCCAGACGGTCGCGCAAACGGGTTACGTGCGCGGTATCTTTTTCCATTTCCAGGCGGCATAATTCGCAGGCTTTTCCTAAACCCACAATGCCCGGTACGTTCAAGGTTCCGGAGCGCATGCCTCGTTCGTGACCACCGCCGTCCATTTGGGCGGTAACTTTAACCCGCGGGTTTTTGCGACGCACGTATAAAGCTCCTACACCTTTGGGACCGTACATTTTGTGCGCACTAAAGGCCATCAAATCAATACCATCTGCTTCTACGTCTACCGGAATCTTACCAACCGCTTGGGTAGCATCGGTCATAAACAAAATACCGCGCTTTTTAGCCATTGCCGAAATTTCCCGGATGGGCTGAATAACGCCTACCTCGTTGTTGCCGTACATTAGGGAAATTAGAATAGTTTTATCCGTAATGGCGGCTTCTAACTCGTTCAGGTCGATTAAACCTTCGCTGTTTACTTTTAAGTAAGTTACTTTGCCGCCTAATTTTTCAATATGTTTGCAAGTATCCAGTACGGCTTTGTGTTCGGTGGTAGCGGTTATAATATGATTACCTTTGGAGGCGTACATTTCGAAAACCCCTTTTATAGCCAGGTTATCCGATTCGGTAGCACCAGAGGTGAAAATAATTTCTTTGGGATTACAGTTAATTAGCGCCGCTATTTGTTCACGGGCATAATCAACGGCTTCTTCGGCGGCCCAGCCAAACGGGTGGTTGCGAGAGGCGGCATTACCAAACATGTCGGTCATGTAAGGAATCATGGCTTCCAATACCCGCGGGTCCATGGGTGTTGTAGCGTTATTATCTAAATATATAGGTAACTTTAACATAATATTTCTCTATAACTAGTTGCGCATTCTTATTCTTTTAAAACAGAATTGCAATGATATTAGTTTTAATATCGCTGCAAAAGTAGGTAATTTTAATGATATAAAACAGTTTTAAGTAGCTGTTAGTAATTAGCGGTTAGCTATTAGCAAAAAATAATAATTTATATCATAAAAAATAACGATTAATTTTAAATTAATACTTTTCTTTTCTACCCTATGAAAAACATTGATCATATAGGCATTGCCGTGAAAGATTTTTCTAACGCCAACGGATTGTTTTATAAACTTTTAGGGGCCGAACCTTATAAAACGGAAATTGTGGAATCAGAAAAGGTTTCTACTTCTTTTTTCCGGATAGGAGAATCTAAAATAGAACTCCTGGAAGCTTTAGATGAAGACAGTCCCATAGCTAAGTTCCTGGAAAAGAATGGGGAGGGTATTCACCATATTGCCTTTGAAGTGGCGGATATTATTTCGGAAATGGACCGGCTTAAAAAAGAAGGTTTTACTTTATTAAACGAAGTGCCCAAAAAAGGAGCTGATAATAAACTGGTTTGTTTTGTGCATCCCAAAAGTGCCAACGGGGTTTTAGTAGAGCTTTGTCAGGAAATAAAATAGAAGTGTAAAAGCAAACGCTTAAGTTTGTAGCTGCTTTTGCCATTATAGTCGCCGTTTACATATAGTTTACGTTTTATTTATGCCCACAATTGTTTTACCTGAACATAAAATCTTTCGTGTTATATCAGAGGTAGCTGATAACCTGCAGGTACCCGCCTATGTAATTGGCGGATTTGTCCGGGATCTGGTATTAAAACGTTCTTCCAAAGATATTGATGTGGTTTGTGTGGGCAACGGTATTGCCTTAGCCGAAGCGGTTTCTAAAGCTTTGCCGGGTAAACCAAAAGTCACGGTTTTCAAGAATTTTGGTACGGCCATGCTCCGCGCCGGTGAGTGGGAAGTTGAATTTGTAGGCGCCCGGAAAGAATCTTACCAACAACACTCGCGCAAGCCCGAAGTAGAGGCCGGCACCTTGGATGATGACCTGAAACGCCGCGATTTTACCATTAATGCCTTGGGCATCAGTTTAAATAAAAATACCTTTGGCGAAGTGGTGGATGCCTTTGATGGCTTGCAGGATACTAAACGGCAAACCATACGCACTCCTTTAGCACCCGGTATTACTTTTTCCGATGATCCTTTGCGCATGATGCGGGCCGTCCGGTTTGCCACTCAACTACAGTTTGATATTGATCCGGACACCTTTGATGCCATTATCGAATACAAAGAACGGATTAGCATTATTTCGAAAGAGCGTATTATTGATGAGTTAAACAAAATTATCTTAGCGCCGGTACCTTCTTATGGCTTTAAGCTTTTGTTTCATGCCGGCTTGCTCCAGCTTATTTTCCCGAAGATGACCGCGCTGCAAGGCATAGAAACCATTAACGGCAATTCGCACAAAGATAATTTTTACCATACCTTGCAGGTGCTGGATAATGTAGCCAAAGTTTCGGATGATCTATGGCTGCGCTGGGCGGCCATTATGCACGACATCGCCAAACCCGATACCAAAAGATATTCCCCTAAAGTAGGCTGGACCTTTCACGGGCACGAAGACAAAGGTGCCCGCATGGTGCCCAAACTCTTCCAGGAGCTAAAGTTGCCTTTAAACGAACATCTTAAATTTGTGCAAAAACTCGTACGGCTTCACCTGCGACCTATTGCCCTGGTAAAAGAAACAGTTACCGATTCGGCGGTACGTCGGCTATTATTTGAAGCTGGTGATGATATCGATGCCTTAATGCAGTTGTGCCGGGCCGATATTACCTCCAAAGACCACAACCGGGTAAAGCGCTACCTCCAAAATTTTACCAAAGTAGAAGAAAAACTGCGCCAGGTAGAAGAAAGCGATCAGCTCCGCAATTTCCAGCCGGTAATAACGGGCGAAGTTATTATGCAAACTTTTAACTTAAAGCCTTCTCGCGAAGTAGGTATTTTAAAAGTTGCCGTTACCGAAGCTATTCTGGAAGGAGAAATCCGGAATGAGTACGAGGAAGCATTTGCTTTTTTACTGGAGAAAGGGAAAAAGATGGGGCTCCAAGCTCCTTATCCTGAAAATTAATGAATGTCACCTATTAAATTTTTCCTTGCTGTTTTCTGGTGGATATTATGGCCGATCAGCAGCTTTCTATGCATATTATTTTATATAACTGACTATACAGATGTTCTACAACTTGGAAACATTAGTTATCACAATGCTATTTTTTTGCAACAAAAAATAACCTTCAAAGAAGACCATTATTATCTACTAGTAATTTTTATACAAACACTTAGTTTAATTATTACATTGATACTGGTTTATAGCTTTATAAGCCGCAATTGGATAAAACAGGAGCTAATTGTTGTAGTAACAGAACTTAGCCAAGTGTTTCGGATTACTAACCAGCTTATAAAACAGCTTACTAAAAAAGAAAAGATAATTGCTTTAACTATACTAATCTTAATCATTTGTATCAGGATTATTTATTTAAAACAATATCCTTTTACAACCGATGAAGTAGCATCATATGATTTCTTTGTAATGGAAGGTCCGCTTGCGGTTACCAGCTTTTATCCCATGACTAATAATCATATCCTAAGTAATCTGTTCTGTTTGCTTTTCTACCAATTGGGTACGGAGCCTATATTAACCATGCGGGTGCCTACCTTACTGGTTAGTTTGTTTGGGACTATTCTGATGTATATAGTTCTGATCAGGTACTGTGGTTTTGCAGTTGCTACCTTAAGTATAAGTATTCTCAGTTTTTCACAGGTGGGCATATTTTATGCCATCGCCGGAAGAGGGTATTTCTTACTTACTGTGCTTGGGTTTACTGGTGTCTTTTCTATGCTCAACCTTATGTATAAATCAGAAAGAGCCAGGTTATACTGGTTTTTATTCATGATCTCAAGCATTCTAGGCTTTTATACAGTTCCTACTTTTATTTATCTGTTTGTTTCCATACTTTCTATTGGCTTCTGTTATTTTTTAATGCAAAAACAGCTAGCTAAATTATATCAGCTTATAGCCAGTTCTTTTATAATCTTGTTTGGTACAATTATCTTGTATTTACCCCTCATTTTTATTACTACCATAAATACTATAATCCGAATCGAATTTATCCAGCCATTAAATAATGATATTTTCTGGTCGGGATTTCCGCTTTATTTTTTTTACACCGAGGGATATTTAGTGGGTCAGGAACGGCTGGGTAAATATTTATTATTTATAATACTGATACTTTTTGCTGTTAAATTATTTTTTTTCAAAGAGAAGGGTATATACTTGAAAATAGGATTGCCAGCTCTAGCCCTGGTGTTTACTCCGTATATTTTAATGATTCTGCAAAAAGTTTACGTACCCGATAGGGCTCTATTTTACAAAACAATTTACTTGTATTTAGTTGCAAGCTTTTTATTTTTCTGGGTTTTATACAAAATGCGAATTGAACAAAAATATAAGTCTTTTTTAGTTGGAATAATTTTGTTAATGTATTGCTGCTACCAATTATATCACCTTAAAAAGTTCCTTGCTCCTGTGAGAGTTGAAGAGCAGCAAAGAAAAGAGACCTTCATATGGTTAAAAGCTTTTAAACCAAAAAATATTTTAGTTTTAGATCCCTTATATGCTTTATTTCTTAATCATTACTTTAAAGCAGCAAAAATTAATTGCAGCGTTCACTCAGAAATAATAGCAGATACACAATATAACTTCTTAATCTTTTCTGTAAATGATAAATTAGAAATTAATAAAATGAGTTTAGCACCATTAGGAAAGAAAGTGTATCAGAATAATTATATTCGGGTATATGAATTAGAAAACTGAAGCTCAACAATAAAAATGTTGATTTACAAAGGCTTTATTATGAATAAACTACAATGTTAACCAATTAAGTTTAACCGCGAGTTACATCATGGCCGAATTAAACTCCGGAAAATCTCTATCAGATACATTTTCGGAAAATTTAATATTAGGGAAACAAAAAAGAATATAATGATATACCGGTAAGCTCCAGTAATATTTGCCGTAAGTTTGGGATTTATTAAAAGAATAAAAAGGGCAGTGTACATACAAATACTAAAAGGAGATAATAGCCGATAATCGAAGGGGTCGAAAGGAGAAAAAAGGCGAATAAAAATTAATATAAGTAAGTAAATCATGCCAATTACAACATAAAGAGTAGCCAAATTATTTCTAAAATAAATAAAAGTTAATTGTTCTTTTAAATATTTAAAATAAATAAAGACCATTAATAACACTTGAAAAATGGAAGTAATCCAAAAAAGTGTATCCGGACTTCCTCCCCGCCAGTAATAATTTCTGATAATAAAAAATTCATTAAAAAGCCCAACAAATAAATACCATATAAAAAGACCCCAGCTTTCCCTATCCGGAAATAATCTTTCTCCGCCCGTTAGATAACCTGTTTGTAGATAATTGTTGTAGAAATAAAGTCCACCAATAATATTGAGTAATACTAAAATTGAAAGGAGTTTAAAAGCAGGCTTATATTTTTTTTGTAACATAAACCAGGCACATATGCTGCCCAAGATTAAAAAACTAAAGCCACCTATGTATCTTATTAGAAATAAAAACAAACAACTAGAAAACAGCAGTAATAGGCATTTGAAATTATTTACATTCTGTAGATAATAATACAATAGGTAAGCAAACCATAACATTCCAAAAATAAAAGGAGCTTCGGACCAGGTATAAGAGAAAACTTCTAAAAATGTGAATGAAAGCATGGTTAAGGAGAGCAGGTAAGCATTTTTTCTGTTCATTTTTCTGAAGAGCAGAAAGCATAACCCCAAGAAAAATATATTTACCAGCTTAGAAGCCCAAAAAACCGATATAGAAAAGAAAAAGGCAAATCCGGCAATCAGGAGCGGGTAACCTAAAGGCCATACTGCAAAGTAAGTTTGATTTTTAGGTGTTTTTACTTTAGGAATAGGGTATTGATTAGAATGATAAAATCCTCTTCCATCCAGAATGTTTTGAGCTGCTTCTAAATAATATTCCGAATCAGGAGTGCAATAGCCTGTACTTTCTACTACTACCCGTAACACTATGGTAGCAGCTACTATAGCAAATATTGCTATTAATTTAAGATCCGAAGAATACACAAGTTATGAGCGCAGGTAATGTTAAAGAGCAAGTTTCTTTCTTAAGAAGGTGATACTTGGTTTTTCAAACATATAATAAACGATGATAGCTACTAACCAAATAAGAATAAAACCACCATCAGGTAAAATATTAATTTTAGATATTTTATATTGAACCCAGTTTGTGTGCATGAGATAAAAGCCATAAGAACAGTTACCTAAGTTTACCATCCATTTTAAAGATAAAAATCTTTGTAAAACAGAATTTTCGGTGATTAAACCCCATATAAAGTAACCTACCGTGAAGGGCAGCACAAAATGTAAACAAATTAAAGATAGTATATGGCCAGTTTCAGCGGATAAATTATTTAAGAAGTACACCAAGTAACTTATCAGGAGCACCAAGCTTAATCCTAAATAAGTTTTTTTCAAAGGGAGCCAACTTAAAAATTGGTAATTTGCATAATGGTATATAATCCAAGCTAGATACATACCCACATAAAAATCAGTTACTCGCCCAAAAAAGGTAAAATTTAATGCATATTCAATGTCAGCGAAAAAGCCGTAGCGATTATAATGTATTTGATTCAGGTAAAATCCAATAAAAGTTAAAAAAATTCCGGTAAGAAATATTATACCGTAACTTACAATAAAGTGCTTCTTTTGGGGTAAATAATTCAGCAGCAAAGGAGCTAAAAAGTAAAATGTAACTTCTGGGGTAAGAGACCATGCTGGTTGAATGCCACTAGAAAAAAATTCTTTAAAGTAGGCTTTCGTTAAGGTTATATTTGCAAGTAAAACTGGCAATTCAGGAATGCCAACGTGTAAATAAGGTATTATTAGTAAAAGTAAATACAAAGGCATTAACCTGATTAATCGGGTGAGGATAAATCTAAAATATTCCTTTAAAGTTAGTCGTCCTTTCGGAATTAAGGAATACATAACTACGAAACCACTTAATACAAAAAAAGCTGTCATTCGGTATTTCAGAACAACAGCTATTTGAGCCCAAGAAAGTTGCTGGTTTCCATAACTAGCGTAATGGTAAAGGAAAACCATACTCGCCAAAATTACCCTTAAACCCGACAAAGCAGGAAAATACTTTGGCTTTACTATTTTCATGGGCAAAAACGCTTCATTAAGACCACAAACCAAATAAGCTATGTTCTTGATTTATGACGGATTGTTAATATTTGAAGTTCAAAACTAAGTATACAACTTTATAATTTCTAACTAAGCGGTTAAATAATCCTTGGTATTATCTGATCATTTTCTCAAAAATGACCAAGATCCTGGATGCATTTTATGCAGTCCAACTTTATGAATGTACTTCTTGTAACAAAAACAAGCTTCTATTCCCGCTCAATCCGTCCCATTCCGGATTCATCTTTTTTAATTTCTTCCACATCGCCGCGATAGGTAAGCTGGCTGGGGCCTGCGACACTGGCATTTAGTTGCTGTTCAACGTTAACCCGGGCTTTACATACACCGGATAAATCTACTTTTGCTCGTTTTACTTTATAGCGATGGGCTTCTACCTGGCTCGCTCCGGAAGCATCAATAGTTAAGTCTTCGCCGGAACCCACCAGTATAGTTTTGCAGGCACCGTTTTCATCGATGTTTAAGTTGCGGCATTTTATGGCTAATAAACTTTCTACTGCGCCAGAGGCATCTAAGTTAAAATCATCTGCATCAAAACCCATAACTTCTGCTTTTACTGCACCGGATAAGTCCAGATTAGTTATTTGGGGCATGGTAATGGTAAGTAAAACGGGTTCGGAATTATCATACTTAAAATTAAATCTCTTATTCTCCTGTTTAATCGCCAATATAGCACCGTCCTGTTCTATTTCAATCTTACGGATAATATCATCATTACCTCGGGCCAGTACAGAAAATTGCTTTCCGGCCTGAATGCGAATGTGTAAAGCACCACTCACTTTTACGCTTTCGAAATTAGAAAAATTATAAGAGCGGCTATTGTCACCGTATTCTTCCGCATCTAATAAAATTGATTCTGAGGTAAAATTAGAAGCTGCATTCTCGTCCATTATAGCCTTATCGGAATTTGTTCCTGAAGCAGAATCAGGCGAAGGGCAGTTTAAACAAACAAGTTTATTGTTTTTTGCTTCCCAAATGTATGCTGATAAATCTTTACCGAAAATAAATTGGTCGAAGGAACTATGAAGGCGCCCAGCCAGGTTTTCCGAAATCCTGAATTTTTTGTTTTCGGGCAGTAATAATTTAAGGTGTAGTTCCTGATTTCGGTAAATGGCATCCGTCTTATATTTAAAATTAGCATCCAGGGTAAGTACCGAATCTGCTTGGCTACTCCGATAACTAATCATATCCGCATTTTTAATCGCTTCTGATTCCGTTAGGCCGTTTGCTTTAAATGTTTGCACTAGTTTTACATCGGAACCGGCGTAAGTTTCCATTTCAAAAGAAATTTTTCCCCAGTGATGTTTATTGTTGCGATTTTTTAAAATAACGGTTTGATAGGAAGCTACGGAAAATGTTTTCTCAACTGTAAATTCTCCCTCTTCTTTTAAATCGTTCATAAAATCTACTACGGCTAAAGACAATAAAAACAGGCTTAAAACCCAGATGCCAAACATTGGCCAGCCTACGGTGGAGCGCAGGTAATAATGTTTAAAAAATAAGCTAAAACTTAAAAACAATATAAAGAGGAGCGGAATCAGCACCGAAACAAACCCGGAGATTAAACCAAATTCGGGAAAAGAACGCGCAAACATTGCAAAAGGCATAGGCCCAAAACTAAGAATGTCCGAACCATTAATTATTCCCAAAGCAGTGGCAGCTAATACGAATAAGGCAAATATTAATATGCCGGAAATTAAAAGTAGGAGGGTGCCCGCAAAAATCCGGATTAGGGTAACTAAAAAATTAACTATGGGGTTAGCAATGCGGGCCAGAAATTGCACCAGTTGGGCCAACAAGCGCATAGGCAATAAAATTATTCTGGCTAACTTGCTTTCCGCACCATTTTCATCCTGCATGCGCAAGTTATTTTTCAAAGTTTCCTCTATGCCGGAAAGCGTAATTGGATTGCCTGCCATCTGTACCCGGTCGGTTATAGAATTAGCCTCCGGCACAATAACCCAGAGCACAAAATAAGTTAAGAGCCCGAAGCCACCAAGAAGGGCCGATACCAAGAAGATTAACCGGATAACTGCCACATCCATTCCAAAGAAGATTGCTATGCCACTAGCCACGCCACCTAATTTCTTATCAAAGGCGTTACGGAATAACTTTCTAGTGGTAGTTTCGGGAAGGGTATAACTTTTAGGAAAAGCGGCCCAACAAAGCGCATATACAATAACAATAAACCCAGCCGGAAAACCACCCGGAATGGCAAACAAGAATGTAAGTAATACAAAAGCCAGCCGTGCCCATAACGGGTCCGTATTCATGTAATTGGCAATACCCGCGGCCACGCCGCCAATAATTTTTCGTTTTTCATCCCGGAAAATGCGTTTCGAATAATTGTGGTTTTGGTCTGCCTGGCCGGTATACGGATTGCTATAAGGATCGGTAGCTCCAGAAGCATAATTGGTGTTATGTCTCTGTTCATGGGTTTGTTCTGTTTTATCTTCTGTTTCTTCCAGGTTCTGAAAATCTTTAACACTACCCATTTTCGCAATTAAGGCCTGTACATCTTCGCAAGTAATTACCTGCTTAGTAGGCGATAACTTGGCAAAAAATATTTCGGCCATTCGGGCTTCAATATCAGCGGTAATTTCTTCATGTCCTTCGTAAGCCGAAAAATAGGTTTTTATAGCGGTTAAGTACTGACTCAGTTGCTCGTAACCATCTTCCTCGATATGAAAAATCATGCCCTGTAAGTTGATGCTTATATTCTTTTTCATGGCTTTAAGATTTGTTATTTTTCTGCTGGGTGATATGTTCAATGGAAGCTACTACTTCAATCCAGGTTTGCCGGAGCTGCTCTAAAAACTCAGTGCCCGTGGCGGTAAGTTTGTAATATTTGCGGGGCGGCCCGGCCGTTGATTCTACCCACGAATAGTCCAGAAGTCCGGCGTTCTTAAGCCGAGTCAGTAAGGGGTAAAGCGTGCCTTCTACTACAATCATTTTAGCTGCTGTTAACTCCTCAAGCATATCCGAAGCATAGACTTCACCGCGGGATATAATTTCCAAAATGCAGAATTCAAGAATTCCTTTCCGCATTTGCACCTGTGTGTTTTCTACTTTCATGCTGATAATATATATAGCGCAAATATAATGGCAGGTACTATGTAAAGCAAGGTACTATTAAAAATTATTATTTATTTTAAATAATAGCTTTCATGAGCTAGAAGTTTAAGTTTGATCTAAGGCAAATAATGATTTGTATAATTAATTGTAAAATGGATAGGAGAGAGGTAAACAGCAGATTTAATCTGGTATTTTTTATTTGATGAACCAAAATAAATGCGGAGATAAAATATAATTATATTTAAATTTACCTCTTGAACAATATGATTATCAGATTGGTAAAATGTTACTTTCTTTACGCTTCTTTTATGTCTTTTAAAGCATTCATTCTTTGGGCCATCATTTTTTTTCTGGGATATTTTCAGGTTAGTGCCCAGGTATCGGCACCTAAATACAGTAATGAATTCTTAAATATTGGGGTTGGCGGCCGGGCCTCGGGTATGGGAAACGTACAAGCGGCCATTGTGCACGACGCCACAGCCGGCTTCTGGAACCCGGCGGGATTAACCCAATTGTCGCACCGGAACAACGTGGTGTTAATGCATTCCGAACTTTTTGCCGGCATTGTAAAAAATGATTTTGCTTCTTATGCCATGCCCCTGGACAGCAATAGTGCGTTTGCGGTTTCTCTTATCCGAACCGGCGTAGACGACATAGCCGATACCCGTAATTTAATCAATGAATACGGGTATATTAATTACGATAACATCCAACTGTTTTCGGTAGCCGATTATGCTTTATTGTTGTCTTATGCCCGCCGGAGCAAACTTATCAACGGCTTGCGTTTAGGCGGAAACGTTAAAATTATTTATCGCAACGTCGGTGATTTTGCCAATGCTTATGGTTTTGGTTTAGACTTGGGCGCGCAGTTGGCTCGTGAAAAATGGCATTTTGGTTTAATGGCCAAAGATATTACAACCACTTTTAATGCTTGGGTGCATAATCCGGACAAATTTCGGGAATCGGCGGTAATAACGGGCGATACATTGCTCATCAAGAACAGTGTCGAAATTACGCTTCCCCGTTTAATTGTCGGAGTAGCCCGGGATATCCGGCTTTCCAATAAAATAAGCGCTTTAGCCGCCGCGGATTTGGATGTTACTTTTGATGGTGAACGCAATGTACTCTTCAGATCAGGACTCGTTTCCGTGGATCCTCACCTGGGGTTTGAGGTAAGCTACGAAAAACTGGTTTATGTGCGGGGAGGCATCAGCAATGTGCAGCAAATTAAAAATTTTGATCAAACCCAGTTATGGCGGGCCCAACCAAATTTTGGGGTAGGTATCTCGGCAAGTGGTTTTAATTTAGATTTAGCTTTAACCCGCCTGGCCGATACCACACCAACCAATAACTATTCCAATAACAACCGCTTATCATCAGTTATCGTGTCGTTGGGTTATTCGTTCGATTAAAAATTAAATTTCAATATGCATTTTAACTTTACCTTTAAAGTATTTCTACAAAGCCTTTTTTTGTTTTTGGTCGCCTGGAGTTGTTCTATTTCGCTGCAGGCCCAAACCACTTATGGCAACGAATGGATAAACTATTCCCAGACTTATTACAAGATTCCAATTGTAAAAAAAGGGATTTTCCGACTCGATTATAATTATTTGGCTGCCGCCGGACTTGCATCTGCCGATCCCCGGAAGTTTCAGGTTTTCCGCCGAGGTCAGGAGCTTTCTATTTTTGTGCAGGGCGAAAATGATAGCCAGCTCGATAATGGAGATTATATAGAATTTTACGGCGAGCCGAATGATGGTAAAACAGACGTGGAGCTCTATAAAAATCCTACCTATAAAGTACACGATTTATACAGCTTGTATACCGATACAGCGGCTTATTTCTTAACGGTAGCGCCGGCCAATGGCAAACGCATGCGCACCCAAAATCTTTCTGCTGTTGGGCTAACAGCAGAAGACTGGCACTGGCAAACTCGTTTATCCCTTTTTACCAACAGCTACTCCAAGGGGTATTCTGTTAGTACCCTCGGAACTTATTTGTCGTATGGAGATAGAGTAGAAGGATTTTTCTCAACTCGTTTTGGCGTAGGTAATACGGGCTCTAACAGGGGCAATCCATCTGTATTTAAAGTTGATTCTTTACTTAACCTGGAAACGGGAGGGCCAGAACCTACCGTTGAAATAGCGATTACGGGTGATTATTATGTTGACCATAATATTACAATTTCAATAATGTTGCCGGGTGGCGTTGAAAGAATATTACAATCAAACTTAACATTTGGAGCTTTCGATTATGTAAAAGTATCTTATCCTTTAAGGTTTTCTGATATTAATGCATCCGGAGAATTAAATGTACAGTTTCGCATTAATACCAAAGTGGCGGCTGACCAACTAGGTGATTTAATAACGCTTGCTTATATTAAAGTTAATTATCCCCGAAAAAATAAACTATCTGGAAAAGATTTATATATCTCCTTGCCCGATTCTAACAAAGTCGGCAATTCCCTTTTAGCATTCGACACTCACCCTTTAAACCCCGTTGCCTATGATTTAACCGATCAGGGAAATATCAGTAGAACAGAAGGAACACTGCTTGCTGATAAGCTTGGTTTTGTATTTGAAGGAAATGCCGGCCGGAAACGAAAACTTTTAATCACTAACCGTAACAGATTTAGTATACCAGCTTTAGCAAAAAAAATTAACTTCCGCCAATTCAATTCCCAAAAGGCTAATTATATTATTATTAGTCATCGTAAACTCACGGCTGCAGTAACAGATTATCCTAATCCTATTAATGCTTACGCTGCTTATCGGGCTTCTCCAGCAGGCGGCCAGTACGATACTCTAATTTTTTACAGCGACCAGTTGTATAATCAATTTCATTATGGTGATCGTTCGGCAGTGGCAATCAGGCGTTTTATGAAATATCTGCTGGCATCCGGGAAGCCAGAACAACTTTTCCTGATTGGGAAAGGAATAGAACCTAATTATGGATCGGGTAACTTCCGCCGTAATCCAAGTGCTTATCCCATTCAGGATTTGGTTCCTACGGGCGGAGTCCCGGGATCTGACATATTGTTTACGGCCGATTTCCAAAATAATTCTTTTTACCCGCAGGTGCCAACCGGTCGCTTATCCGCCATCAATTCCGCCGAAGTGGTTAACTATCTGGTAAAAGTAAAACAGAATGAAAGCTTAAGTGACAATGAAGCTTGGCGAAAGAATATTCTGCATTTAGGAGGAGGTATTAATACGAGCCAGCAGATTCAGTTTAAAAATTATCTTTCAAGTTATGAAAATATAATAAAAAGACCACTGCTGGGTGCCAATGTGGAAACCATTAGTAAATTAGGTACTACCGCATCCGTAAACATAAATGTATCACGTCAGGTAAATGCTGGGCTATCAATGATCACCTTTTTTGGGCATTCCTCTTCCACAGTTACCGATATTGATATTGGTTATGCATCTTCTCCTATAAATGGATACAATAATTTAAATAAGTATCCGATGATTTTAGTAAATGGTTGTAATGCCGGAAATATTTTCTCTTCTTCCTTAGCGAAGTCTTTTGGCGAAGATTGGATATTAACACCTAATAAAGGAGCCATATTATTTTTGGCCCATTCTGCTGCAGGTCTAACTACACCTTTACACGTTTACTCCCGTAATTTTTACAGTGTAGCTTACAGTGAACCGGCCTTTTACGGAAAAAGTGTTGGCTCTATCTATCAAGAAGTAGTTAAGCGGACAGCAATCAACAATAACGAAGAATATATCGGGGTGGCCACTCAAATGGTATTACAGGGCGATCCGGCAATTCGGTTGTTTGCGCCGGCTAAACCAGATCTGGCTATTAATCGGTCTACCATTTCTTTACGTTCCTTGGTACCTAAAGAGGCAATTACTGCGGCTTCCGATAGTTTTCAAATTGTAATTCCAGTCAGAAATTTAGGTAAAGCTACCGATCAAGGTTTCTATGTATCTGTAAACCGCAATAATCAGGTGCTAATTGACTCGGTCTTTTTCCAACCAGTTTATTCGCAGGATACGATTTATTTTAAATTCAAATCTGTAGAAGGAAAATTAGCGGGTATAAACCGGTTTGATGTCATAATAGACCATTTAAATCAGATTGATGAGTTAGATGAATCTAATAATATGGTAACTCAGTTCGAGTACAATTTCCCTGCTAACGGGGCAAAAACTTTATTTCCTGAGCAATATGCTATAGTGGGTACGGAAAAAGTGTTATTAATTGGACAGGCTGCCAATTTAGAGCAGCAGAACCGGAACTATTATTTTGAATTAGATACAGCGCAGACTTTTACTAGTCCAGTAAAGAGATCTCAGGTGATAACCAGCGCTGCATTGCCCACTTGGGAAGTATCTTTATTGCCGGATGCGGCACCACGAGATAGTTTGGTGTATTATTGGCGTTACCGCATCAAAAACGATATACCAATTGCCGAAGATTCTATCTGGGGAGAAAGTTCTTTCCGTTATATTCCGGCGAGTTTGCCCGGTTGGTCTCAAAGTGAACCAGCACAATTGGTACAAGCGCAGAAGTCGCACATTAATCAGCATCAAACTTCTAATCTGTGGGAGTTTAGCCCGATAGAAAAAAGCTTGAGCCTGCGCACTACCGGAGCTATTATAAGTACAGATTGGCTACGCTATGGCATTTTTGTAAATAGTATGAACGGAATGGATGGCTCCTGTATTCTGAATATACCCAATATGATTGTAGCGGTTTATAAAGAAAATACTTTAGAACCTTATTTAGGAATGCCGGCCGGGGTACCTAATTCTATCTGTGGAGTTGCGCCACAAAACCTTTACTACTTTGGTAATTTAAGTGATCCGCAGCGCCGCGAACATCTGCGTAAATTTTTAGAAGCCGTTCCAATGGGGTATCATGTAGCCATGGTTACCCTAAACAAAGTGCCTTTTGCCGATTTTTCGCCGGAATTAAAGAATGCTTTTCACTCCATTGGTTCTAAACTGATCGATGAACTGGCCTCTGGTTATCCTTTTGCTTTGGTAGGGCAGAAAGGAGCGGAGGTTGGAAGTGCGCAGGAAGTTACAGCTACCGTGGACGATCCGAACGAAAGCATTGAGCTGAATTATACTTTAACCGGCAATGGCAATACGGGTACGATTACTTCTACTCTAATCGGGCCGGCTACCGAATGGCAAACTTTGTACCATACCATTCAAAAGCAAAGCACCGGCCGGGACCGGTATAACTTAAAGGTGATTGGGTTAGATAAGGATATTAAAAATGAAACCATCCTTTACAGTAACGTAAGCAATAAAATTACCGATATTTCCAAAATAGATGCGAAGCAATTCCCTTATTTACAGCTTTCTGTAACGCTGTCGGATTCTTTAGATGCTACTGCTCCGCAATTAAAAGAATGGCTGGTGTTGTATACCGGGGTACCCGAAGGCGTAGTCCGACCTGATTTAATAGGCATGGATAAATATGCCGAACTGAACAAACAAGCTCCCAAAGGTAAAATAGAGGTGAAATTTGCCTTTGAAAACATTTCCGATGTTAATTTCTCCGATTCGCTTTTAACCCGGATTACACTGGTGGGCCAGAATGGTTTTATGAAAGATATCAAAATAAAACCCTTAGCAAAAGGCGAAGTAGCTTATGTGCAGCATACGTTTGCCACTAGTAGCTTGAGCGGTAATTATACCTTGCGTTTTACCGCTAATCCGCTCACCGATAATCCAATTGTGCAACCGGAGTTATATTATTTTAATAACTCACTGGAAGTGCCTTTAACCATCGAAGCAAATTTACATCCGTTATTAGACGTTGTATTCGACGGGCGGCACATTATGAATGGCGATATTGTTTCTCCAAGTCCGAAAATTAGTATGACCTTAAAAGATGAGGATACCTATACTTTTCTGCAAGATCCGAACAATATGGAAGTATTTATAAAAATGCCCAACCAGGCAGATTATACGACGGTAGATTTAGCGGATAAAAATATTATAAATTACACACCCGCCAGTGAAAAGAGCGACTTTAAATTAATTTACTCTCCTGAAAATTTACCTAACGGGCAGTATACGCTGCGGGTGCAAGGCAAAGATGTATCGGAGAACAAAGCCGGTTTTGAACCTTACAGTATAGAATTTGAAGTAATCAATGAATCTACGGTTACCCATTTTTATCCTTATCCGAATCCGTTCTCGAGCAAGACCCGCTTTGTTTATACCTTAACTGGCAGCACGGTACCCGAAAATTTAAAAATTCAGATCATGACCATTACGGGAAAAGTGGTGCGTGAAATAACCAAAGAAGAACTGGAACCCATTAAAATTGGTAATAACATCAGTGATTTTGCCTGGGATGGAACAGATGAATTCGGGGACAAGCTAGCCAACGGAGTTTACCTGTACCGGGTGGTGATGGATACGGGAGAGAACGAGTTTAAAAATCGCAAAGCCGGTTCTTCTGGCAAAGCCGATCAGGCATTTAAAAAAGAGTACGGCAAACTTTATATTTTGCGTTAAAAGTTATTTTTTCAAAAGCAAAGGCGCCGGGTTAATCAACCCGGCGCCTTTGCTTTTGAAAAAATAATTATAGAAAAATTTAGGCGAAAAGCGGCGAAGAAAGATACCGGTCGCCCCGGTCGCAAATTATACATACTATTACACCTTCGGTCAGGGTGTCGATTAATTTAGTAGCTGCCAAAACAGATCCGCCGCTGCTCATGCCGGCAAAAATACCTTCTTCCCGGGCTAGGCGGCGGGTCATGGCAACCGCATCAGCTTCTGCTACATCAATAATCTGATCTACCCGTTCCTTTTCGAATATCTTCGGTAAATAAGCTTCCGGCCAGCGCCGGATACCCGGTATTTGCGAGCCTTCCTGGGGTTGTACCCCCACAATCTGTACCGCTTCGTTCTGCTCTTTTAAGTACCTCGAAACCCCCATAATAGTACCCGTTGTGCCCATCGAAGAAACAAAGTGCGTAACGCTTCCTTGGGTATCTTCCCAAATTTCCGGACCGGTACTGGCATAGTGTGCCAAGTGGTTATCCGGGTTGCCAAACTGGTTTAACATCAGGTAACCACCACTTGCTACCTGTGCGTGTGCATAATCAATAGCGGCTTCCATCGAGCCTTTTTCGGGGGTTAGAATAACTTTAGCGCCGTACGCTTCCATGGTTAACACACGTTCGCGGGTTGAGTTTTCCGGCATTACCAATTCAATCTCTAAGTTAAATAAACGGGCTATCATGGCTAAAGCAATGCCGGTGTTACCACTGGTAGCTTCAATCAATTTCATGCCGGGTTTTAATTCTCCCCGGTCCAAAGCGCCTTTTATCATGCCATAAGCGGCCCGGTCTTTCACACTGCCGCCCGGGTTATGCCCTTCCAGCTTAGCCAGTAGTTTTACGCCGGGTTTATGAACTATATTTTTTATCTCAACGAGAGGAGTATTTCCAATAAAATCTAATAATGTTGCCACTTGTTTACGATTTAAAAATCAAAATTATAAATAAAACCACAAAGAAGGCGTTTACATTCCCAAATTGCCTTTTTTGTACGAAACTATAGAAAACAAAGGATGATTAATACCACCCGCATGCTGCCGGTAAAAACAAATTTTAACTTTTTTATAGAATTCTAGGTTACCGAACTGACGTTTGGCCTAATTAAACTATTACCCTGCATAAATATTTCATAGGGCTTATATTATGAAATGGTTTAACTTGCGTAAAATGCCTAAATATAGCAATTAAGTACCACTATGCACCTGACAGAACGTTACCGCCATTCTTTAAATTTGCTCACAGATTTATACCAGCTTACTATGGCCCAGGGATATTGGGTAAAAGGTATGGCCGAAAAGGAGGCAGTATTTCACTTATATTTTCGGCAAAACCCCTTCAAAGGTGGCTATACGGTTAGCGCCGGTTTAGCGGATGCCATAGACTTGCTCCGTAATTTTCAGTTCTCCCCGGAAGATATCTCCTACTTAGGAAGTTTGCGCGGTAGTAAAAGTCAGCCTTTATTTCGGGAGGACTTTTTGAAGTACTTGGAAACCCTACGATTTACCTGCGATGTTGCCGCGCTACCCGAAGGTACACTGGTGTTTCCGAGTGAGCCGCTGCTCCGGATTACCGGACCTATTTTGCAGTGCCAACTCGTAGAAACCCCGCTATTAAACATTCTGAATTTTCAAACCTTAATTGCAACTAAAGCGGCCCGGATTGTGGATGCAGCCGGAGCAGATCGGGTAATTGAGTTTGGTATGCGCCGGGCACAGGGGCCAGACGGAGCCTTGTCGGCGGCAAGAGCGGCTTTTATTGGCGGCATTGGTGCTACTTCTAATTTATTAGCGGGCAAACAATATGGAATCCCGGTTAAAGGTACGCACGCCCATAGTTGGGTAATGTCGTTTGCCGAAGAAAAAGAAGCTTTTGCGGCTTACGCCAGCGTTTTTCCGCACGATAGTGTTTTTCTGGTTGATACTTATAATACGTTGTCTGGTGTAAAAAATGCCATAACCATAGCACAGGAAATGCGGAACGAAGGAATCGAACTACAGGGTATCCGGCTTGATTCGGGGGATTTGGCTTACCTGAGTAAAGAAGCCCGCCAGCTACTGGACGAAGCTGGTTTCCCGGAAGTTTCGATTGTAGCTAGCAACGATTTGGATGAACATTTAATCCAAAGTTTAAAGTTGCAGGGTGCCCGGATTGACACTTGGGGAATAGGTACGAAGCTCGTAACCGCGTATGATCAGCCAGCTTTAGGTGGCGTTTATAAACTAGGTGCTATCCGGAACGTGCAGGGAGAGTGGGAATACAAGTTAAAACTTTCGGAACAACTGGTAAAAATATCTACACCGGGTATCGAGCAGATCAGGCGTTTTTTTAATGAAGAAGGTTTTATAGCCGATATGATTTACTCGGAAGATGAACCAGTTGCCGCTCCCGCCACTATCATCGATCCCCATGATCCTACCCGGCGTAAAATCCTGGGCGCTGAGGTAACCCATCAGGACTTGCTGGTACCTATTATGGTGAAAGGAAAGGAAGTATACGAATGGCCGGATTTACAAACTATTCAAACCTACGCCAGACAACAGGTAAGTCAGTTGCACGAAACCAGTCGTCGTTTCCTGAATCCACATTTATACCCGGTCGGTTTAGCCGAACAACTGCACCGGAAAAAAATGGACATTATTATGCAATTGCGTAATTTAAGTTAGTTGAGTTTGTCCTAGAACGGTATTAATTATATATGCATATAGTTCTCCATTATAATTCTGGAGAGATTTAAGCATCTCATCTTACGAAAATAAAATGTATAGAACAGATTAGCGCAGTCTTGTCATCCTGAATGTATCAAATTGTTTTACTGCAAAATATATCCTTTCAGGATGACAAAAATAAGAACAAGGCGGTTTATAAGTGATGTTACGCAAAACACTAAGTTTAGACAATTTCATGAGCTGATATGAATCATTCTGAATTGCCTTCCGCTTTAGCGGGAGGTTTATAAAGCCACTAGCTTTAGCTAGTGGCCATTCACTTTACTGCTTATCGGTTATAGTATCTTTACAAAATATTTACCTACTTGCGTAGCATGATTTATATTAATAATTCAATCTTGCTTATCAATAGTTGAGCAGAATAGCTTGCTAAAAGTATACATACATTATTACCTTCATCTGAGATACCGTAAGTTATTTAGGCAGTATTAACCCAGAGGTAGGTAAAAAATTATTTTTTTAATATTCCATCGGTTTGCCGAATAGCAATGGTGATGTTGTTTTGTGCAAAAGCGGCCCGGATCAGATCGTGCAGGTCGTTCGTGATGCCCCCGATATTTTCCCGCGCCGCCCACACCCGGGTTATAAGCGCAATACCCAGATCGGTGTTTTCCGAAACTACCTGCGGAGTTGGATCTGATAATATTCTTCTATCCTGGTTAACTATATCCCGGATAAGATTTTTGGCTAAGTCGATATTATTTTCATATTGCACCACAATGCGAACTTCAGCCCGCCGGTTTGTTTCTAAATCGAAATTGGTAATGGTGCTGTTGGCTAGTGGTCCGTTGGGTATATAAATAGTTTTATTGTCGGGGGTTTTAATTATGGTATGTAAAACATTAATCATACAAACTTTTCCAGATACACCCTGGGCTTCAATGTTATCACCTACCCGAAATGGTTTAACCGCCAGTATTAAAACGCCACCGGCAAAGTTAGAGAGACTGCCCTGCAAGGCTAAACCTACTGCCAAACCGGCCGAACCTAAAACCGCCAGAATAGAAGTAATCGCCATGCCCAACTGCGAAATAACCGCCAGAATTAGCAATATGCGCAAGCCGATACTTAATACATTACGCAAAAAAGGCTGTAATGAAGGATCTACGTCGTGCTTCTGCATTTGCCTGGTAATAAAGTCTATTAGCACCCGGATAATCCATAAACCGATAAAAAGTAAAACCAGGGCCCCGATAAATTTAATGCCGTACGAAACAAAAAACGTTGTTAGCACATCGCGGTATTTTTGATAATCGAACATAGATGTAAAATTGAAACTTAAAGAATGTAAATACTTGTATTCGGGCAAATATAAAATCTAAATATATACTATTATGAAAATTACTGCAGATAATGGCAATGCAGCAACAAGTTAGGGTTGGGGCAAAGTTGGGCAAAGCGATCTTGTTGCTGCGGAGTGCAAACTCCCGGAAAATCTCCCTCCATGCCTAACATACCGGTGATAACCTGAAAATGCAGGTGCGGGGGCCAATTGCCATTTTCCGGGAAAGGGCCCAGCTGCGCGATTGTTTCTCCTTTGGCAATTGGTTTGCCTGGGTAAAGTGATGTTAAGGACGTCTGGGCTAAATGGCCGTATAGGGTATAAAAAGTTTGGCCTTCCAGTTCATGCTCTAAAATAATAGTGGGTCCGTAATCGCCAAAGTTGGCATTATCCCGAAAGGAATGTACACGTCCGGCTAAAGGAGAAAATACCGGCGTTAAGGCCTCTGCCCAGATATCTACTCCCAGGTGCACACTTCTTTTTTCTTCCTGCTCAGCAAAATGCGTACTTCTATTATAAATAGTCCGGTTTTCTAAGTAGCCGCCAATACCCACCGTAGCGTTTTGGGCAGCCAACATTTCGCTTACCAATTGGTTAAACGCAGCTGTATTACGCAAATCTTTATGCTTAAGCCAATTATTAGCAGCGGTGAAATCTAAGCGGCAAACCTGGGAGCCATTTAAATCAATCGGTACCACCGAACTTATTGCTGCAGCATACTTTTGTAATAGTGCTATAAGAGAAGAAGACATAACCAGATCTAAGTTTGTGGCGATAAAGGTAAGCGGTTCTAAATTGATCTCCCATTCAAAAAAGATAAGTCGTAACTTTGGCGCCGGAATAAAGTTAATACAGAAGTAAATTATTAGAATAATACATGAGTTTATCGTATTTGCAGCTAAAAGTAGTTGAAGTAATTCGTGAAACTGCGGAAGCTGTTACCATACATTTCGAACATCCGGATAAAATTAATATCCCGAGTAAAGCCGGGCAATATCTTACTTTAATTATGCCAATTAACGGGAAAGAAATGCGCCGGTCTTATTCGCTCAGCAGTGCTCCCCACGAAGCGCCCCGTTTGGCAGTTACAGTAAAAAAAGTGCCCAATGGTATAGTTTCTAACTATTTGGTAGAAAAATGTACGGTGGGTATGGAAATGAAAGTGCTCGAGCCGATGGGTAACTTTAAAGTAGAAACCAGCCCGGGAAAAGCGCGAAACGTAGTTTTGGTGGGAGCCGGCAGTGGTATTACGCCCTTAATCTCGATTGCCAAAGCCATTTTAAAAGAAGAAAATAAAAGCCGGGTAACCCTGATTTACGGAAACCGCCACGAAGGCACGGTTATTTTCCGGGAAAAGCTGGTGGAAATGCAGGCCCAGTATAGCGGCCGTTTTGTAGTAGAGCACGTATACAGTCAACCAAAACTGGATGCTCCAGCCGGAAAAAGTTCTGTTTTAAAAAGCTTATCTTCTTTGTTTAAGAAAAAGGAGGAGAACACCTCAGAACCTGATACAAATCAACATCAATACAAAGGGCGCCTGAATCGGAAAATGTTAATTCAGATTCTGGAAAACTTACATCTTACAAACTATTCGGACTTGGAATTTTACCTTTGTGGCCCTGCCGGTATGATGGAGGAGGCCAAAGAAGCTTTACAAATTTTGCAGGTTTCGCCTGATCGTATCTTTAAGGAAAGTTTTATGTCGGGGAAAGAAAAAGAACCGGCACCGGGTACCAATGTAACTACCGCCGACGATATAGGAGATGCTGCCGATTGCCACGTAGTAACCATAATTTTTGAAGGCGCCGAATACAAAGTGCCGGTACAAAAAGGGCAAACTATTCTGGAAGCTGGCTTAAAACAAGATATTGACTTACCGTATTCTTGTCAGGCGGGTTTATGTACAGCTTGCCGGGGTAAATGCTTGTCCGGGAAAGTACATTTAGACGAACAAGATGGCCTATCGGATGCCGAAATAACCAATGGTTACGTACTAAACTGCGTTAGCCACCCCCTTACGGCCGATGTGGTGATTGAAATTGGATAGCAAGAAGTATAGCAGGTACTAGTTTATAAATTGATTGGTGTAAACTGCTATTCTAAATAAATACTTGATTATTATAAATATTAAGAACAATCTGGTGAAGGGTAAAAAGTGTTTTTAGAAGTATGAACAAAATAATGCTGATACTTACTACCTGATACTAAAAAGAATTAAACCATGGAAAATAATACGGCTGTTTTAGAACCCAAACCCCGTACCTTTTTACCTGCTGATTTTAATGTAACCGATTGGCCAGCTTTACAGCCGTATTTTGAGGAGCTGAAAAACCGGGAAATTAAAACTGTAGATGAACTGGAAAACTGGCTTCTGGACCGGAGTGAATTGGAAAGTGTAATAGAAGAAGATATGGGTTGGCGCTACATCCGCATGACCTGCGATACCCAGGACGAAGCGGCTACTGAGGCTTTTACTTATTTTGTAGAAGAGATAGAACCTAATGTTGCACCTTACGACCATGCTTTCAATCAAAAGCTAATTACTTCGCCTTTTTTACCGGCCTTAGATCCGGAAAAATACCGGATTTATTTGCGCTCGGTGCAGAAAGCAATTGAGATATTCCGGGAAGAAAATATTCCGCTGAATACCGAAATATCGACGAAGCAGCAACAATACGCCGCTATAACCGGCGCCATGACCGTGACGCTGGACGGCGAGGAAATGACTTTGCAACGCGCTTCGGACCGGCTAAAGAGCCTGAACCGGGATATCCGGAAAGAAGCTTACCTAGTTATTCAGGAACGCCGGGTACAAGATAAAGATGCCCTGAATGCGCTGTATTCAGAATTAATTCAATTACGCCACCAGGTTGCGCAAAACGCCGGGTTCCCTAATTTCCGGGATTATATGTTTGCCGCTATGGGCCGGTTTGACTATACCCCGCAGGACCTTTTTTCCTTTCATGAAGCTATTAAAAAGACCATTGTACCGGTAAGTAGCCAGTTAGATGAGCAACGAAAAAAGAGCCTTGGATTAGATGAGTTAAAGCCATGGGATTTAGATGTAGATGAGTCGGGTAAAGCACCCCTGGAACCTTTTCAAACCGGAGACGAACTTCTGCAGAAAACAATTCAATGTTTTTACCGGTTAGATCCTTTTCTGGGCGATTGTTTGGTAACCATGAAGAATATGGGCCGCTTAGATCTGGAATCACGGAAAGGAAAAGCACCGGGCGGCTATAATTACCCGCTGGACGAAACTGGTGTACCCTTTATTTTTATGAATGCCACTTCCTCTTTGCGCGATGTAGTTACTTTGCTGCACGAGGGCGGGCATGCGGTTCATTCTTTTCTGACGCACTCTTTGCCCTTAGGAGCTTTCAAACATCCTCCTTCCGAAGTAGCCGAACTGGCTTCCATGTCCATGGAGTTGATCAGTATGGATAACTGGGATATATTTTTTGAAAACGAAGATGAACTAAAAAGAGCCAAGAAAACGCACCTGGAAAGTGTATTGGAGACCTTCCCCTGGGTAGCCACCATCGACCGGTTCCAGCACTGGGTATACGAAAACCCGGAGCATACTTTAGCCGAACGGGAAGCCAACTGGCTGCAGATATTTAATGATTTTAACCAGCACAACGTAAACTGGTCGGGGCTGGAACAGTATAAACCTTATATCTGGCAAAAGCAGTTGCACCTTTACGAAGTGCCTTTTTATTACATCGAATACGCCATGGCCCAACTGGGTGCCATTGCCGTTTGGAAAAATTACAAGCAAGATCCGCAGGCCGCTTTAGCCGGTTATAAAAATGCCTTGCGCTTAGGATATACCCAATCTATTGGGGAAGTTTATGCCGCTGCCGGCATTCGTTTCGATTTTTCGGCGGCGTATATAAAAACCCTGGCGGAATTTGTGCAGGCAGAAATGGCGAAATTGTGATTTAGCGGTTAGCAATTAGCAATTAGCTTTTAACATTTTATGAATTGATCTTACGAAAAATAACGGATAAATAGACTTAGATGAGCTCACCCTTATCATCCTGGAAGGATCTATTTGGTTTACTGCAAAATAGATCCTTCCAGGATGACGGAAATGGGCTCTTTGTCTTTTTAAATGTGTTTCTATTAAAATTTGCGTAACGTTAGTTATGAATATAGCATTGATAAAATATAATTTTTAAAGTAGGATAAAATAACTGAAAATACTTACTCCTGCACTTCCAGGTATTAAGATAAACTATTACTAACAGCTAACCGCTAAAAGCTAGTAGCTAACAACTAAAAAAATAATGAGCGAATTTACGGCATTAAGTGATTTAGGCGAATTTGGATTGATTCGAAGGATACAAAACACTATCAAACTAAACCAAAAATCTACGATAGTTGGCATTGGCGATGATGCGGCAGTATTAGAACCCGGCGAAAAAAATATAGTAGTTTCTACTGATATGTTGGTGGAAGGCGTTCATTTTGATTTAAGCTTTTGTCCGTTACGGCATTTGGGTTATAAAGCGGTAGCCGTAAATGTTTCGGATATTGCCGCCATGAACGCCATTCCCACGCAAATTACCGTAAGTCTGGCTATTGGCAGCCGGTATACGGTTGAAGCCATCGAAGAACTATACGATGGTATCCGGATTGCCTGCGAAAACTATAAAGTAGATTTAGTGGGCGGCGATACTACGTCTTCTAATGCTGGTTTAATTATTAGTATTACGGCTCTTGGCGAGGTTGCAAAAGGCGAAGCGGTATTGCGCAGCACCGCCCAACCCAATGATTTAATATGTGTTACCGGCGATTTAGGAGCGGCTTATTTAGGCCTGCAAGTGCTGGAACGGGAAAAACAGGTTTTTATGGATAATCCGGAAATGCAGCCGGATTTGCAGGACAAAGAATATCTGGTACAGCGCCAGTTAAGGCCCGAAGCCCGCATGGATGTGATACACGAATTAAAAGAATTAAAGGTAAAGCCTACGGCCATGATCGATATATCGGATGGGTTGGCTTCCGAAATCATGCATCTTTGTTCACAATCCGGTACTGGTGCGGCCATTTACCAGGATAAATTACCCGCCGACCAGCAAGTACTTAACACCGCCGAAGAATTCCGGCTCGATCCGGTTACCTGTATTCTGAATGGGGGAGAAGATTACGAGTTGCTTTTTACCGTTAACCTGGCTGATTTCGACAAAATAAAGAACCATCCTGATATTACCATTATCGGTAAAATGACCGAAGCATCAGAAGGTGTGCGCTTAGCTACGCCCAACGGCAATACTTTTCCAATAAAAGCCCAGGGCTGGACTCATTTTTAATAGCTCGACTAAATATTAAAGTTCACTTGTTTTTAAAAGGGCAAAAGTTCAATTGTTTTACTGCTGCCAGTAAGGCCATCATAAATAAGTAAATCGGTAGGCTTGAACTAACTTCTGTTATTCAGGAAGAAACTATGTAGCTGCCTACCATATAGTTTCTTCCGGAGTTCTTAAATTCCTTAAATCACAGAGATGAACTCCTTGAATAAATAAATCTAACTTTTTACGTGCCAACAGTTTTGCTGCATTAGGTATTAATGTTTTCGTACCGACCCCGGACAAACATAAAAATACCGTAGCAGATTAAGCCCAGCGCTACGGCACCTAATAAAAAGGAGCCGTAAGTACTATTTTCTAAGAACTGAAAAGCACTTTCGGTGCCGCCGGCTTCACGGGCATTCGCATTTATAGATGCTTTTAAGAGTAAATAGCCAATTATGCCCCAAACAATTCCCCGGGCCGGATATCCTATTTTACCCGCTCGAACCAAGGTGTTTTTCCATTCAGTTTTTATTTGTGCTGCTCTTATTTTCTTTAAAAACTTACCCGACAGCCCTTTGTAAATCTGGTAAATGCCTAAGCCAATGGTTATCAAACCAATTAATCCTAACAACCACTGGCCATAAGGCTTATCCAATAAAGTATCGGCTAAGGTTTGCTGGGAGTTGCCGCCACTGCTTTGCGCATTTCCCTGCAGTAGCTTAATGCCCGAGAAGGCTAAACCGCCGTATACCAACCCGCTAAAAGCATAACCCAAGCGGCGGACCAGGCCTTTCGCATCTCTGCCTTCCTGATCGGTATCCATTATAGCCTGCACCAAGCGCCAAAGGGCATAACAAATTAAGCCCACTATAACCAAGCCTACTAAAATTTTACCGAAAGGCTGATCGAGTAAGAAGGAGAATATATTCTGCTTGCCGGCATTTTCGGTAGTTTTGCCTTGGAACCCAAAGGCGGCCATAAAAGCCAGCGCACCTACTAAAATATAAACGGTGCCGTTGGCATAAAGACCGAACTTAGCTAGTTGCTTTACCCAACCGCTACGGGTAGCCGGCAAATGCAAATTTGTTTGTGGAGCGTGCATGGTATGAATATCTAAATAATTTTGATATCCATTATTACCTTAAATTTAATATAAGGTTTATTTAATTTTGTTTCTTCGAAGACAAAACCAAGCAAAGGAGTAGCAGAAAATTTTACTTCAGGTTTCCAGATATTGACTTATAAACTGACGTTACGCAAAACAAAGGTTGGTAAACTTAGATGAGCGCACTCTTGTCATCCTGGAAGAATTCAAAGAATTCCGGAAGGATCTATTTTGCAGTAAACCAAATAGATCCTTTCAGGATGACAGGAGTGGGCTCAAGATTCTTGAATTTCCTAATAATATTTCTTTTGCGTAACATGAGTTATGAAGTCAGTTCCATATATTATTCTGACTTGCATAAGATCTATTAATGTAATCAGATATAAATTTTATGTTGCTACTTACATCTAGCTGCTTATATCTAATCAATCTTCCGGGAACGGAACAAACACAAAATTGGTAAAGTCTTCGTCTACCACAAATAAACAGCAAAACTCATCGGGATTTTTGTAAGCACTTTCAAAATCTGCTACTTTGTCAACGTCAATTACCTGTCGTTGCACAAAATCGTATAAGTAAGAAGCATAAATGTGCCATTCTAAGTTTAACTCATCCGCATTAATTAATAGCGTGCCTAAGGGTAATTCTTGTTTGGCGAAGATAAAAATAGGGTAGCGGGAAATTTCCCGTTTCCGGATTTGATAAGAAGCTTCTTTCAACGTTTCGGAAACCAAAGCAAAATCTTTGGTGATGGTTCCTAAATATTTACCGTTCAGTTCTGGATCGTTATTCATGCGGCAGTTAGGCTTTTAAAGCTAATAGTACGACGTTCTCTACGTGATGGGTTTGGGGAAACATATCAACTGGCTGAATTTTGATAACTTCGTATAAAGCCGATAATGCTTCCAGATCGCGGGCCTGGGTGGCCGGGTTGCAGCTTACGTACACAATTTGCGGCGCCCGAATTTGATTGAGCTTTTCAACCACATCCGGATGCATACCCGCCCGGGGCGGATCGGTAATAATAACATCAGGTTGTCCGTGTTCCGCAATAAAAGAATCGTTTAACACCTCGCGCATGTCGCCGGCATAAAATTTTGTATTGCTGATGTTATTGATCCGGGAGTTGAGTTTGGCATCTTCGATGGCACTATCTACATATTCTATACCAATTACTTCTTTTGCTTGGCGGGCCACAAAGTTGGCAATGGTGCCGGCCCCGGTATATAAATCGTAAACAATCTCAGTGCCCGTTAAACCCGCAAAGTCACGGGTAATTTTGTACAGTTCGTAAGCCTGTTCGGAGTTGGTCTGGTAAAAAGATTTGGGTCCGACGCGGAAACGCAAGCCTTCCATTTCTTCGTGAATATAAGGCTCGCCGTAATAACAAACTACTTCTAAATCATGAAAAGTCTCGTTGCCTTTACCGTTTATTACATATTGTAAGGAAGTAATTTTGGGGAAATTATTTTTCAGATGTTCCAGCATACCATTCAGAGCCGGCATATCTTCGTAATACACCTGTACAATCACCATCACATCACCGGTATTGGCCGTCCGGATAATGAGGTTGCGCAGAAAGCCCTCCATTTTTACCATATTAAAAAATACCAGGTTGTGCAGCTTGGCGTATTGCCGCACCGATAACCGGATATTATTGGAAGGCTCAGGTTGAAGGTAACAATGCTTTATATCTAAAATCTTATCGAAGCGCCCTGGAATATGAAAACCCAAGGCATTGCGGTCGTATTCCTGTCCCGATTGAATTTGCTCGGTAGTAAGCCAGCTGTTATCAGAGAAAGTATATTCCAGTTTGTTCCGGTAATATGCTGTTTGGTCGGAAGCTCTAATGGGCAAAATAGGTTTAGAACCAATCTTACCTATCCGCTCCAGATTATCTTTTACTTGCTTTTGTTTATAAAACAACTGGGTTTCGTAGCCAATATGTTGCCATTTACAACCGCCGCATACGCCAAAATGCTCGCAAAAAGGTTCTACCCGCAACTCGGAGTAGGCATGAAAATGAACGGGTGTGGCTTCCAGAAAATTCTTTTTTTGCCGCGTAATTCTTAAATCTACTACATCGCCGGGGGCTACATCCTTCACAAAAATTACCAGATTTTCGTGGCGGGCCAGGCATTTGCCTTCGGCAGCCATTTCCTCGATTCTGATATTCTTTATTAAGTCGAACTGTTTCTTATTTTTCTGCTTTCTCACGATGCTGCAAAATTAAGTTAAAAATAAAGGTTTGCCTAAATTTAACTTAATCTCTTCTCCGAAAAATACATACGCGGGCGATAAACAGGTAACAGTTTACGTAATTACTGCTGCACCAATACGGGTTTAGTAGTACCTTTGTAGTCCCAAACTAATTCATTAGCCTTATTTATGAAAGATAAAGTGGTTTTAATAACCGGCAGCACCTCGGGTATTGGTAAAGCCCTGGCAATTGCTTTTGGCCGGGCCGGAGCCAAAGTTGTTATAACAGGCCGCAATACCGCTAGCCTGGCCGCCGCCACCGCAGAATTAAAGCAACTTTATATTCAAAATTTAGCTATTCAGGCCGATGTGAGTAAGGAAGAAGACTGCGCCAGAATGGTAGCGGAAACTGTGGCTGCTTTCGGGAAAATAGATATTTTAATTAATAATGCCGGTATTTCCATGCGGGCACTGTTCCAGGATTTAGAGCTGGAGGTAATCCGGAAAGTAATGGACATTAATTTTTATGGCACCGTATACGCCACCAAGTTTGCCCTGCCTTATATTTTAAAAACCAAAGGTTCGGTTATTGGTATTTCTTCTATTGCGGGTTACCGGGGGCTGCCCGGACGTACCGGTTACTCGGCTTCTAAATTTGCCATGCACGGCTTTTTGGAAACGCTCCGGACCGAAGTTTTACATCAAGGCGTCCACGTCATGGTTGCCTGTCCGGGATTTACTTCTTCTAATATCCGGAATACGGCGTTAACGGCTACGGGGCAGATACAAGGTGAATCACCGCTGGATGAAGGTAAAATTATGTCGGCGGAAGAAGTAGCCGACCGGATTTTGAAAGCTACCAAACAACGGAAGCGGGATTTAATAATAACTACTCAGGGTAAGTTAACCGTTTTCTTAAACAAATGGCTGCCGGGACTTACGGATAAGTTGGTTTTAAATCATTTCAAAAAAGAAAAGAATTCACCAGTTTAAAACAGTTAGCAGTTATTAGTAAACAGTTAGTAGTTAAAAGTGAATAATAAATAATTCCTGTAAGATGAATTTTCAGAAAGAAAAACGATTATAAAACCCCATTTACGATACTATTAGTTTGAGTTTAATTAAGGATTGATAATTAACAGACAACTGCTAACAGATAATTAATAACTGTTCACTGCTAACTGTTTAAGGTAATTCCAATACATTACTTTTGCGGATAAAGGCTCTTTGTCCGTTCCATTCGGTTTCGTACCAGATGTCTCTTTCTCCCTTCAGATCTATTTTATGCCCTCCGGTGGCAGTAGCTAACCAAGTAGAGCCAGCCGCCGGGGCCGACATGATAGCTACATTACTTTGTCGGATAATGCCTTTCTTTACAAAACTTAGGAAATTAATATAATATACGATAAATAACAGGTAAGCCATAAAGGCCAACTGAAAAGTAGGGCTGGTTATTTTTTTCTTACGTTTATTCAGAATAGTTATGGTTACTACCAGCACGGCGACCATGAGCATTACCTGGAGGATATCGAGATAAAGTTTATTTAATTGCGTTTGGAAAAACTCCAGATCGTTGAAGCTATATCCCGCATAATTTTGTTTTAAGGCCATCGCTTCTATTTTTTCCAAAACGGCCCTTTTGGGATTTTTATCGTAATACAAGTGCAGGTAATACAAAGCGGCCGTATAGTTTTTTGCTATTTCCTGCGTGTAAGCCATTTTTAAGATCATCTGCGGAGAAGATTTTTGCTGAGATTCCAATATTTGTTTATAGAGGAGGAAACTTTTCGCATATTCTTGCTGCTCGAACAAAGCATCTGCCCGGTTTAAAAGATTTGTTTCTTTCTGAGCATAAGCTAGTTGGTTGAAAGAGAAAAAAAATGTAAAAAAAAGAACATATAAATTACGCAATTTATTTGTCATTTTAAAATATCTATCTTAGTTTTGCATCGCAATTCAGGGTAACGCCCTAGAGTTGTAAAGATAATAAAAAGATTCTGTAGCTCAGCTGGTAGAGCAATACACTTTTAATGTATGGGTCCTGGGTTCGAATCCCAGCGGGATCACTTGAGGGGCAAACACGAGAAATCGATGTTTGCCCCTTTTTTTTGTCTTATAATGGTCTGTCTATCCATAAAATTAGATGCATAACTTCATTCATCCGGGTAGTTCGATGTTGCCCACTATAGAAGTTGAATTTTCCGGATACATCGAACCAATAATCTCTTTTCTCTTTCATGGTTCTATTTATGTAAAGAGTATCCAAGCGACATAGCTTGTTAAAGCCCAACTTCAGTATCTTATCAATATTCTTGTTGGTATCTGCTAAACCGGTTAATTTGGATTCTATCGCTTGTATTTCTAAAGGGAGTATATAAGAAGTTGTTAAAAGAAGCCAATACTGCTACAAATTCCAGCAATAATCAGCTATCAGAGGAGTACGTGTACTTTGATAATGAACTCTTTAGAAAGAAGAATCCTCATTAAATCACCTCTGGCTTTGGCATCAAGGCCTTACTCATCCGTTTTGAAACCAAAGATGAGTATAGTTGCACACTCTACTTCTTAGCTTTTACTGGTCAATTTATCCGCAAAATAACAAAAGTCAACTTTACTCAATAGATTTAGTGTCTACGCACACAATATTGGTGTTGCCGCACACATTTTTTAATTTAAATTTTTTTTTTAAAAAATAGTATCTAATTTAGGCCATCAGTTTCAGGCAACTTGCAATTAGCTCTTGTTGCCAGTATACAGATATAGCTTTAGATAATAGAAGCAGGATATAGGTTAAATTAGGTAACCTAATGTACAAATTGCCAGAAAGCAATTGACCTTAATAGAGTATGGTTGGTTCCTATTTGATCTGAATTATGTAGCAAGCTTCCTCTGTAGAGAACAAAGGTTTATTAATTCTTTTTCATGTTTATAGATAGAAAGTAGGCTTACTTGTTCTAGATGTATTCCTTCCTTTTTTTAAAAGCCAAATAAGTTTGGCCGGGATTACTAAGTCGGATACCATACTTTATCTTAGAAAAGTAGAAGTCAGGCAAGCCGCTATGACAAATGGCGCTTAGTTTTAGCGCTATCCTGAAATGAATAACTAATTACCCCCTTAAGTGCATACATGTATATTATCTTTAACCTTAAATTTTAACTAGATGGGAAACAGATCCACATTTACTTTGATTACTATCTTCCTTTTCTTTTGCTGCCATATTACCTGGGCTCAGCAAGTAATCAGGGGAAAAGTAACCGACGAACAACAACAACCTTTACCGGGAGTTACAGTTTTACTTAAAGGTACACCTACGGGTACCTCTACCGATACAGAAGGTAATTACACCTTGCAGGCTCCTAATGGCAGTGGTACGCTGGTGTTTTCTTTTATTGGATATATTACCCGTGAAGTGCCGGTTAATAACCAAGCTACTATAAATGTAAATTTGGCTACTGATGCTAAGGCCCTTGGGGAAGTTGTGGTAACCGCTTTAGGTATAAAAAGAGAAGAAAGGGCATTAGGTTACGCCACCAGTACGGTTACTGCAAAAGAACTTACCGAAGCCGGTAATACCAATTTTGCCTCTGCTTTATATGGTAAAGCGGCTGGTGTGAAAATTACTACTGCTCCGGGTGGGGCCACCAGTGGGGTAAATGTGCAAATTCGCGGTATCAACTCCCTGCAGTTCAATAATCAGCCTTTATATGTAGTGGACGGGGTACTCATTAGAAACAATAATGAAACAGGAGCCAATGGTGCTAATAACGGCGGTTATTGGAGTGACCAAAGAATCAGGGGAAATGGTATTCTGGATATTAACCCTGCTGATATCGAAACCTTAACCGTACTAAAAGGTGCTAGTGCGACCGCACTTTATGGTTCCGATGCTGCCAGCGGGGTTATTGTAATCACAACCAAAAAAGGTTCTAAAGGACCCGGTTTAGGCGTAGACGTAAACTATACTTACAGCATGGAAGAAGTAGCATTTACTCCTAAATACCAGAATGTATACGGACCGGGCTACGATAGAGAAACAAACCTTTCTGTTGGGGGTACCGAAGAAGGATGGATTCCGGTTGACTTAGATGGTGATGGTACAGCTGAAAGCGTACGACCTAATTTTCGCTCCTGGGCGCAATTCGGTCCTAAAATGGAAGGGCAACTGGTGCCTTGGTGGGATGGAT
>Ga0210040_10000247_pt1 | contig 95717 bp, 73 predicted proteins | sample CryGeyCG12114_NA_FD_185462 | JGI IMG/M metagenome (GOLD analysis project Ga0210040, IMG submission 185462) | Groundwater microbial communities from aquifer - Crystal Geyser CG19_WC_8/21/14_NA (SPAdes) (version 2) | ecosystem: Environmental > Aquatic > Deep subsurface > Groundwater | place: USA... | reverse complement strand
GTACACCTGAAGCCTTGTATTTTCGTAGATTTCTACATGGCGTACACATCCCAGCCAATCGGATCAGTAGGTAGAGGTGGTAATCTTCTCTGATTGGCTGGGAGATGTACGCCATGTAGAAATCTATGATACTACAGGGCTTCAGGTGTACCCCTACTATAATGACTATATATTAGTTTTAACGATCAAGTATCAACGTAGGCTGATTGACAACTATGAAATTACGATGGTTTAATGGGCTGTGTGCAGTATCATAATACTCCTTTTCCGACTCAAATCACACTAACAATGAGAGTTAGAAGGTAAAAAAAACAAGTGTGACGATGAGTGTGTTTCAAAGTATCATCCATTTGTATTGATGTGCATAAGTGTAGAGTATGGAATGTAAATTATTATGTATTTTTAGTGTTGGTGTATAAAAAACCTAAATGATTTACATGCATTCATTGCATCGGTAAAACCTATGATTACATTTCATATTTGGCAACTTGTAAAGTGCATGCCGAACGCAGTCATAGTCATAGCAAGTACTAAAATATGGGACTCTTTTTTCATTCAAGAATTTGTGTCTGTGTGTGTGTGCATGCGGCACGCGCACACATGCAAAAATAAAACTGTGAATTCCTATTTCACGCATCACATGCAATTTGCTCGTGTTTTTATCATACATGTGTGTGTGGCAGGTCAGTAGGTAAGTAGGGAAATCGGCAGTTTGTTATTTAGTTGACATTTACGAGATGATGGTAAAAATAATGGCATTATGTACCTCCAGTTGGATTCCGAATAAATCCTGGGATTGATAAGCTCCTTTGTTTGAAGTATTTTCAGTCATATTCTTCACTTTTTGCATACACACACACACAAACGATGTAAATGTTTTTAAATATTGGATACACACATCACAAATCCACTGAACTCTTATTATTGCTTCTTCATTATGGATTGGTTTTCCCAGCTCACTTTTCAAGCTCCCAGAATTAATCCATAAACAACTCGATCAAGCTTGCACAATAATGGGAAACTTCACCAAACCAATGAAGGAAATACTGTCACTGTTTTTAGCAATCCAAGAGGAAAAAAATAACCAAATAAAATGCAAACTAAAACACTCGACTTGAGAACTACATCAAACCAACTATAACCATAACCACGTTTCCAAATTGATTGCTTAATTGTTTCCCAACTGTGGCACTGCTATGCATAGATAAACACAGAATTAATCCCACTTACTAACTAACTAACTAACTAAATACCACTGTAAGTATGTATACCAATTGCAGAATGACTTCGTAGTAACTATAATGACAAAAAGTAGGGATACAAGTAAACTCACATTCAAAACTCAACAAAAGTCACTATATGTTTTACATGCACTACATATAACATGGCTTTGCATGCAAGAAAAACCGTGTGCCCGGGTTTTCCACACAATTTACATCATGATCCAATCTCCATATACAGTCTCTTACTGACTGAGAGTTAGTTAGTTAGTCAGTGACTCAATAACTCTTCATTAGAACTATGTACTGACGCCAACTGAAAAAATCCAAAAGAAGGAATATCGTTATCATCAGAGAAAAATCTCACTAACTTTGTAAGTTAACTTGTCCATGAACGTGGAAAAAGTATTCTACTCCCACGCTGCTTAAAAATTATTTAATCCTGGGTAGGCAAGATAGTACACACAGACTTGATTCACACATAACATGTACACTTGACAATTTAATTGTACAGAATCAAAGGTAAGTTGTTATTGTTGGTCCATTCAATAATCCTTCTCTCTTGTTAGTTAGTCAAATAGCCCAAAAAAGGGAACACACTCGAATGAGTTACGTGCCAAGAGTGACTGAGGACTTTGAACGAAATAACAACATCTTTGAGCTCATACCTACTTACACAGTAAAATGAATGAATGGACGTGTCTAGTATTCTATGCTGTGCTGCATGCTACACAACATGCATATGGTTATAGCGTTGTAAGCACTAACTAACTAACTACTACCAATGTTTACTAGTTGGAGTTAGTTTGTTAGCTGGTGAAACTTTTGGATGCCTCTGTTGCTAATCCACACAGGGTTAAATATGGATTCACAACGGATGATGACTCCAACTAACAATAATGATTCCATGTTGTTACATTATACAAGCTGGTAGCAAAGTTTAACTAACTCGGTATTACATAGCGAAAAATGCACATTATTTCTGTGTCAGTACATTACATCAGTCAGTATTATTTGTGTGCGTGGACAATGGGGAAAATACAAACGGCTGATGTCGGAGCACGCAACGAAAACGGTGAGGGAGAGAACTACTAACTATTTTTGGTAGACATTATACAATATACGAGAGTTAGTTAGAGTTGATGATATTGAAATGGAAAGTCAATGTTTTTAGGTAGGGATTGGCTCAAACGGTTAAATGAAGGGTACAATTGGCATCACGGACCCTTTTCTGGTTGGTTTCCTCTCGTTGTGACAGGAGCACCGTGCATGTGCATAATATCTAGTATGAAGCTATCCAGTTTCGGGGGTTTGTAGCAGTCTGCACTTTTCTTTTGTTTTCTTTCGTCAGGGAGGAGGATATAAACATGTGGAGCAGACGGACTGTATAATATTGTTATTATTAGAGCACAAGGTAGTTAGTTAGTCAGTCAGTAGTCATATAGTTTGCTAGAAAACAAAAGGAGTTTGTAAAGTGCCTGGTGTTTGGTTATAACAATGGTAATATGTCCGGATGTAAGTTTACATGTTTGGCTGAACACACAGGTAGGGGTGGTTTCTGTAAGACGAGAAAAAAAAGTAATTTTGAGTTGAGAAAACTATAGTGCGCCCTTTTTGGGTTGCTTATCTAGTTAGTTTGTCGTTTTTGGTGCAATAAGAACGGAAGATGGTTTTTTTGGGTTGTAATTAATTGAGTTTTTTGGGGTTTGTTCAATTATTATTCCAGTGACATGGTAAGCAATAGGAGGGTTTGCTACGCTTTCAAATTCCAAAGAAAAGATGCAGATTTCACTTGCCGACGCATAATATAATATGCAGAAAATTGACCACAACTGCTGCAATAGAATATAGTAAGTTAGTAAATTGGTTGGGAATATACCACATTTGCATGATGAGCATTTCTTGTGAGAGAAATCATGGTTGAGAATGCAATGTTTTCAAGTGCAATGCTAGCTACACAGCGAGTATTTAAGTATTTGAAAGGTACAGAGACATTTGGTCGGTTAGTTTGTTAGTTAGCTGGCTATAATATATTCAGCTTTCTGACTAACTAACTAACTAACCTACTGAATAGAAAAAATGAAGATTACTGTTTGTAGCACCTTCTTTTTACACTTTTATAGCTCCCCATATAATATAATGAGACTATGACGAAAGTTATTGGCTAAAACCCTTGTTAGAAATTTACTCTTGTCATTCTAATGACAGTAACTTATTAATTTTTTCACAGTCTATTCCTTTTACTATCGATTACAATGGATAGTGCAGTAATTGACTGTACACTAGATTAACCTAATGGAGTCTTCTTGAAAGCTTCCTATAATTATCAGGCATACATGAACGCACTCTTTCAAACTGTATGCAAATCCAGGAGAGGTAATCAGGCCTATGGCAGTAATAAATTTGTGTGTGAAAGGGAATTTTTCCAGAGGCTTCAATATCTTCCATGCATGCGGCATACTGTTAAAGGGATGCAAATCAGCTGTTGTATTCTAAGCCATAAGTACACACAGACATAGACGCATTCATCACAGATATGGTTCCAAACGAAAGCGAAAGGATATGAAAATATTGCGTACAGGAATGAATAAAAGGGATGGACAAAAGCCCTTTGAAGGGTCGTTTGCGTTTTCACCCGTGCACTTACACTCTACAAACGAATCCGATATGCAAACTTGCTTAGTTAGCTAGTTAGTGTGTGATGTGGTATAGTTCATTCACATGCTACATGCATTCCATATTATACACAGGTATGTGTGTCTATGGAACAGACGCATTGTTAATCTATATACAAGTACTTACTGGATGCATATCCGTTTAGTTAGTTAGTCTGCTCATGATAGGAAGCAATATTAGGAAGGGAGCAAATGAAGGGAGCAACTTTTCATCGTTATCTCATCTGTCACCATGGGATGAAAGGGCTTGACGAGCCCGTGTACAGAACCGCTATTAAAAGCTTAAAAGTTTGAACTCCCTTTTGAGTTATGGAACGCACAGACAGGAATATAAAAGGGCTCAAAATAAATAGTCATAATAAAAATGAAGTAATATCATCCCTTTCTGTACTCGCTGGTTATTATTAGTTTTTAGTTCCTTACTTCCCACAAGATAGTAATGATGCGATGCTAAATTTTCATATGGAGTACAATCATAAGGTAAATGAAAAGATTGGTAGCTAGTTAGTTACTATTGCTACTGCTTGGCTTAAGCTACAACATATAGACAAGTTTTTTCGGTAGAAGGGAAACTCATTGTGTACACTATAGTAATGAAAGTTTTAATATCTGTGCAATGATGATGAATGAATAGATATGCTTTTTACTAACAATAGTTTCTTGCAACACTAACTGGTCTTTCCGGTAACGGTCTCCAGCTCAAAATTTTTATTACAGTAGCTATTATAGGTGCCATTCATAGAATGAAAGGTGGTGGAAGGTAAAAATGTACAAATTGTTGTTCCGAAGGGGAACCAAGAAGACTGATGAAGAGGAATCATGAACTTGTGTACAGCTCCTTCGTATTCACAAGAGCACAGCATGAAAGAGAGGGAAAAATTGCTGACAATCATTTCCACTATGGCTTTTATAATGATACATTTGAGTTCTGTTGAAAGCAGTATGTGTGTGTGAGAAACTATGTTGCTTTTTAGTCGGCTATGGTCCGTGTTTTCAATTTTCATGGTACATTTTAATCACCATGTGAGAAAATCCCTGTGCTTTTCAAAGGCTTATTCTCATATGCTTTCTGTTTTTACAGCAAATCCAGTTTTTACAACATGGACATAATGTACATATCGGAATTCAACGGACAGTAACACACCAGTGCCGGAAGAAAATATGTTACTTGTTAGCTTATGAATTTTTACACATAATGTAATATTGCAACCAAACCCTAAATTTTGGGGTGAACTTATGTTCCTATTGTTGATAGCATGATACAGCAAAATGTAGGAATCAAATGTGGCAGTAAGTATATATGCACAATATATAAAGAAATGAACCCAAATAGAGGAAGAAACACAATCTTCACAAAAAAACCAATACTATGGGCGTACAAAACAGCAATTAAACGCACGGATCTTACATAATAATACAGTGAATAGTAGAACGTAATAGAAGCATATAATGCTGTGGATAAAATACCTAAATTCCCCTCAATTTAATAGTAACATCCACCTTATATCAAAATAATAAGAACACAGGTAGAAAAAGGTAGTCAACCATGAATGGTATTAACAATGCCGTCTGGCCGCTCTCCACATTTGGTATGGGGAGGGAAAAGGGAAGAAAAAAAATGTTCAAGTCGACACACACACAACATTACAATGACAAAATGGTCTTTTGGGATTGCATGAATTTGAGCCATAAGGGAATGCATTTTTATGTCAAGTAGTTGGATGACAATAGTTTCTTGACTGTGAGTGAGGCGAGCTCATTTTCCACTAAAATTACAGAACCATGTAAAATAGGTTTTTCGGGTGACGTCCACACGAACGCATGCATGTAGTAATCAATTTGGGTACATGTACGTAATGGGCATGGCAAGATGATGATATTGTTATGCTCTTGTTCTATTTGTTAACTTTCAGCTCATCATAATATCTTATACAATGACTCAAGTCAGTCAGTTAAACCACAAAAAAGGTGTTCAAACAATCCGTCTGATTTTTTAGGCTTGCTTTCTTAAAGTTTATTGACACCAGTATAGAAATAATTGTAGGATGACAATGTTTTTGCAATTACTCTTCATAGTTTCGAAACTGTGAGAATTGTAGGCATTTTTCGCGATAAATCTAGTGTCACTTACTCACTAACTCACAACTTAAATACTATTGAAAAACTGTGTTTAAATGAGTTATGAGTGAAATTGCATGTCTCGCACCCATCAAATAGTTTGCATTTAGGCTATGTCGCTAAACTTTTAACTAGCTAACTAACTAACGTTGCGCTAATGTCCATTGGAAAATATGTATTGCTTGAAACAAAAAAATACGAACGACGAATAAACGACTAATATAAAGATCTGCTGAAAACGCCATTGAGTGACCGATGAAGAAATAATAAAAAAATGTTATGACTTATGACCGACATTTGAATAAATATTGACTAACAAATACGATGAGAATCAGAGCCAAAATGATTCGATAACAGCATGCAGATATGGAAATCAAAGATTGTATCACATCTCAATTAGCTCAGCTGTTGGTTCACTCCACATGAATTTCGCTACGTACAGCGAGTTTCGTTTAAGATGAGAATGTCACATCGTTTTTGGAAAACAGCATGACACCAATTACTTTGTACAACTAACAGCCGATGACATTCAAAACATGGACATTACAATGGTGAGTTCAAGTGGACTTGTCTCTGTCAACATGTAACACAAAAGGCTACTGTTACGCAATCTAATTAGCATAGAGCACTAACTAAAGAATGGATTCCTTTGTGAGACGCACTTTTTTTCAGCCTGGGGCTTCATTATGAAATCCCTAAATCCAATAGTCATAAACTACAAGTCCTGTAACAAAAGTTAGTTAGTTAGTCGATGCAAAGACCCTGTGCTCTTAAAATGTGCTAAAAGATTTTGAATAGAAATTGATGAACACATTTATGCAAAACCCCATAGCTTGCTGAAAATGAATTTGCTAGTAAACAATTGGCCCTTAATCACGCGCACTAGTGTGTGCTCATCACTCATTCACTAAATAAGTTAGGATCACAGGAGTTTTGCAAGGAGCCGTTGTTTTCTTTTGTGAGGAATTACCGAAATTATGTTTGTTACGAGCAAACTTCAACAATAGGCTGTGGTGATTGATGATTGGTTATTGGAGGCCGAGAAGAAAGATTAAATAATGCTCATTTTTTGTATGGGAGACAATGAAATGTTTACTATGATGGAGTTGAGTTGGTTAGTTAGTTAGTACATTTAACAACTCTGTATTTCAAAACTGATCTGTTTTGTAAGCATAATTGAAGGACCCTCTCCGGTTTCACGATAAAAATTGTGATTTGATCTGAGTTTTAAAAAATACGTCACAGTTTGCCCATAGTCCAATGAATACACATAATTTTGCATGAGCTCAATGCAAAATGTAAATTAGACTAGAGTTTTAGGATATTAGAATTTTCAGAAAATTTTGCATTGAGCTCATGCAAAATTTTCTGAAAATTCTAATATATCCTAAAACTCTAGCCTGATTTACAACGTATCCTACTCCTTTATGGTAAGATGTCTACTAAATAATGTAGCATGAGGTGCTAATATTACCGGATTTACAGTATAGATTTGGAAAACCATTCTTTGTAATATTTTGACTGAATGACTGACTGAGCACACGTCTACCGACTGAGCAACACATATTTTTCCTTTCATTTAAGAAATTCACAAACAACCGCCTACTTTGTAAATAACTGACAAAGACTGCTAAAGACTTGACTCTTATTTTCAAAAACAATAGCAATGCAATGATTGCATTTTGCACTCAAACAATGGGGCCACTGTTGCATATCTCTTGTTCAACAGATGCTGCAATGCAAGTGAAACTTTTGTGTCGTCTGTAGTTGTTTGCTACGGCTCTGACAATAAAACGAATTATTGATGATGCGTAGCTTCCAATATTAGACAAAATAGAAAATAAGTAACTAACTAAATAACTAACTAACTTGAATGTAAGTCAGTCAGTGCAGTGTTGTTGCATGCAAATAATGCGGTTGAATTTTGTACTTTTTCCCACGAATTCTTAGTTAGAAAGGACAGATTAAGCGAGGAAGCTATTTTTTTACCAATCTTCTTGGTAGTTAGTTGGTTAGTACCCAAGACTGAATCACACAACTTTTTTAAAATTTTAGTAGTTTTTGATACTAACAGTGAGATTAACTTCCTGACTGCACATCTTCAATAGAAATCCATCATTCATTCACCTCTGGTGAACAAGATTTCGTGCTTAACTGCATTAATATGCAGATTTAGGCTGTATCGCATTACGCTTGCCATACTCACTCAATAGATTCATGATGCTCGTCATTGGGGGGCAATTACTTTTTGGCTCACAAGAACACGATTGAAATCCAGTCGTAAATGTATTATTGATAATCCAGCCGGGCTTGGTTTGTAAGCACAGTCAAAACAAGAAATATGTTTCCTGTTTTTATCCTAGTCACAAGTCAGCCTAGGGATAATAAATGGCAATTTAGCCAATGGTTCGTGAGTGCCTGATTTGAATGCGGTGCAAACCTGGTACAAGAGATGAAGGTTGCCAACCTTTGATCAAAAACTATGACATGGTGTAGATAATGTTCGTTGGTGGCGGAGATTTCGCACATAGATAAAAATCAGCCTATGCTATCGTTGGCACCCGTTGCTCAATTGTTTTGGGGAAGATTCCAAGTTTTTGCATAAATACTGAAATTATTGGAAGTGAGAAAAGAAATTTAGCATTGTATTTGCGTAGGAAGTCTTACTTCTTGATTCCTTTTTTACACAGTAAATAATAAGGCGAAAAAATATGTGGTTGGGCATGTTTTGCTCCTCTAGACTATGTCATATCTCACTGGAGGTAAATACTTCTCATTAAAAATGATGGTTGTGAAAATCTGAAGGCCTATAAAGTAATAGAAGCATAAAATTCGTTCTTTTGTGCTGAGTAGGGAAAAAAGTTGAAGTTCTGAAGGAATTATTGTTATTGAGGAATATTATTTGCGCATGCTATGCAGCAATAGTAATCAGACCGCGAATTTTTATGAGATGAGAAGTCTCTTTCTTATGATGGGATGTGTGATGCATGCGATCACGAAATTTACATGAATTATCATCAAATAGCAAATAGTCTTCCTCCTTGGATTTTTTTAGTGCGATCGTGTTCATTTCTTAGTGGTTGAGGTGAAGTTGAAGGAAAAAGTAGCTGGTTTGTGTTGTGGACTAAGAAATTTTATCTTTAACACCGGTTTTGGGTGGTTACTTAGTTTAGTTAGTGGAGATGAAAAATTACGGAATTAGCTGATAAATTTTATGAGCATAGATATTTTGCACTGGGAACATGTTTGAGATGTTGATTTATAGATTTTTTGCAATGCAAGTTAAGTTACTGGTACTTGTAGCATCGCTTTGACGCCAAAAGCGTTTTTAGTCAGTGAAGTAAAACAGTTACTCTACAAATATGATAGGTAATGATTTAAGCCTGTAAATGAAAACAAAAATGATTTTTGGATGGAAGATAGAATACCTAATAATCCGTTAAGACGGTTCAACATTTTCTAAACAACTGAAGTTCTTTACTTACCGATTCTGAAAATCTTTTGCAAAAAAATTATGAAAGTCGTAAAAATCATGAAAATTCATTAATTTCGTAGCCTTGATTTTTCTGTTTGTTTCCGAAATTTTAGATCAATTTTAAGCATGAAATATCATAAATAAAATAACGCATTATCAATTATAGTTTCTACCGTACAAATGGTGTTTAGAATCAGTAGAACTTGAAAAATTGCGGTGCGGCATCACTTCATTCATACCAACCAACCAATGAATATGTGACAGGCCGAATCCAAAAACGAAGGCAAACTTTTCAAAGAAAACAATAGATATGATATTAATATATACAATCCATATCTTTAGGTCATAATCGTTAAATTGAAGATATTTACCTGCGCCTTGATAATCAAAAGAAGGAATGAATAATTAATTGTTACCTGTTGGAGAGATAGATATACCCTTGCGCACACATCTAATCAAACACCAAGATATTATGAGATAAGCAAAAAAGATATTAATTGGAATGAAACTAATATGGACATTGACGCTCCATATTTGTCCAGCTTTGACTTCTGTGGAATGAGCTGATGCATTCTAATTTTTACATTTGCATGATTATAATGACATTTGCATAATCGGTCATTATCACCCTAGGGGTTCAACAACTCATATTGCATAAAGTGTTGCATACTATCGTCCAGCACAAGTTAAAACTGAAGAAATTCGTAAATCTAAAACGTATTTCATAGGGCTTCTTGTGTGTTTACAAATAAGTGGTTTCTGTAAAACAAAAGTCGATGATTATTTACAAAAATTAATAAACTTATCAGAATGTATGCAAAGCAACAAATCTGTTTGGACAAGGTGCAATACATAAAGTGTTCCAAATTGCTTTCAAGAAAACGAGAGTAGAATTTCTAAGCACCAGGTTCTTGCATTATCAAGTAATGCACATTCTCAAAGCAATGTTGATAATTCATTAAATCTAGGCACGTATGAGTTCATGACATGACATGTAGCATTTATTACGAAGTGAACAAATGAAAACATTTTAACTTTTGGTAGGATTCAAGAATGTACATAATTGTAATGCAGTAGTAGTTTGGTTACAGATACAACAATGAATTGCAATAATTAGTTGGTCGAGGTGTGTGTGGGAATTGAAAACTGCAACTACAAGAATGGCAAACACATTTTTCAAACACCAGATAAAAGTTTAGTTTGTTAATGCTAAATAGAGCCTTTGTTCTTCAAAACAGACACAGAAATGTATCTAACAGATAGCAAGAGAAGTGCGTAGCTCATGAGAATCCCCCTAGATGGGGCTACGGCCAAAATATAAAACGAGATTAGACTTTTGTTTGATGCTTCAGCTTGTGCGTTGCGTTTGATTTTGGGTGACAAAAGAAGTTATATTTTATAGTTCATCCTGCAAAAAATTAAAATTGCGTTTTAAATTGAGTGGATCAAACTTTTTAGTTTAAAATTGCAATACTTGCCTTAGTAATATTCGGTTTTCTTGAAATTGAAATATGACCCCGAGGGAACCGAAATGTATCCCATTCTGAAGCGAGAAAATCCTTCGTCATTTTTTTGGTCATTTTCATTTGAGAGTCAGTTAGCCATTTTAACAGAGGGGCAAGTGTCATCTGTATAAAGAAAATCAATGAGAATCATAACGTCTTATAATTAACCAACAGTAAAACATTTTTGAATCATAATACATGTGGTGATAATTTCACCTGAAAGAGGGATGAAGTCCTATGGTAAATGATTTTAAAGTTGAGAGCAGTTTGGGACTTTGTAATTTCATAAAATGTCATCATGATCTCAGGATTGAAATAAGAGCTGCCCTGTGGTCGCAGGACAACCCAATTGGGAGTTTTCACTTCAACAATTTTGTACCTGATTTCATGTTGGCCAAGAAATGGCATATTAACCAGTCCTCGGTAGCCTTTTCCAATGGTAAGGTTTCGTGGATCTTCTTGCTCCAGTTTTGTAATCCATGGGAAATACTTCCGAGTCCAAAAAAATATTCATATTTATTGTCTTATATGAAACTTACAAAAAACAAAGTTTTATTCCTTACCTTTGGGACATTGGTTGCATTGGTTAGTATTTTGAAAATGAAGTATCGAGGAATTTCCAAAACTGTAACCGCTTGAGATTCATTTATACTTGGATTGGACTCAAGTTTGTACAGAATTGCAATAGCTCCTGCAGAAAATGCTATCAATAGCCTAATTCCAAGTCCGTACCTCATAATTATGACAATGGTGATTTAATGGCTGCCGAAATATGTGTTGTTATTACCTCCAGTGTGGTTTTCTGTGAGTAGCATTTTGTCTTGTAAAACGTCGACTGAGTGAGAGCCACAAGGTTTTAATTTATTCATTACTTTCTATTAGCATTAGTACAAATCGATAACTGTATCGGTACTACTTTTTATGTTTGCCTGGTGTTGCTATGTTTCTTTGAACGTGTAAATGTGCTTGCATTTTGCCAGTAGGTATAAGGTATGTAACATCTTTTTGTGTCCGTCTCTGAGTTTCGGAGTCGATGCAATTGGGGACTAAATATTTCATTTGACTGGACTATTTACTGAATAAAGAATATACTTATTTGGATTCATTGCATGACAATCCCTACTAGTTTTTGTCCATTACTTTACGCACTTTACTTAAGAATTCCTGAATCATTATACACTTTATTCACATCGACTTAATTTATTGGCTTAAAGGCTTAATATTGGCGTATTTAGCTGTAGCAAAAACGAAACCCTATGAAAAATGCTTGAAAGGATTGTGCTCGGATTTGTAATGTGAAAATCCTTAAGCACGAATATCATAAATGCAACCACATGATTTTGGCCGATCTATATTGTCAGCCAGTCAGTCCAATTTGAATTCCCGAAACCGCAACCACACACCACCTGTTGCTGCAATTTTCTGCATCTCGTGCAGATTCATTGTATGTATAGTGACAAATCCTTCAGTTTCATTGTACTTTTATGGGATTTATTTGCTCTCTGAGTAAATCTTCAAGACTATCATAGCTCTAGAATTCCTATTAACTACACCTTGTTCTCCATGAGCCGAAATGAGACGCCTTCGCTCCAAAAAATAATGAATAATTAATAAGAAGGCACGGCATGGCACACGCTTGCCCAAAAAATGTTATGTCCTTGCTAATTTTCTTAACCCTTATCACATCATTTCATCTGTATATTTACTTTTTTGTTATACAGACGAAGAGACCTCACAAATTTAGTTCGCAAATGATAAATTGTCATTCAAGGACATTCCAATGGTAAATATGACTTGCCATCTTTTACTTAATGTCAAGTACATACTGTAATCTACTACAGTGTGCTGTGTCCATGAATAGTAAATACCAATGCATAGATTAGATAGGGGTCATCTCGAATAATATTATATTTTTTACAACTTTGATAACTCCGCTCTTGATTCATTCATAATCACAGATAAACTTCCTCAACCTTTAGTTAGTTATTTGTATAGTGAGTGAATACACCAACAGGAAAGAAAGTCATTCCAAGTTCTTCTGTGCAAGCAAAAGCAAACTATATTGTCTTTTTCACTAAATAACAGCAGACATATCATCATCAGTGTTGCAGCAAACTCTGTAGGAAAATAATACTGCCTACTGCCATCCGTGTAGCATTTAATCAGTGGATCTAAAGACTGTAATTTTATATAACTACATAGCTATACAACAGTATAGTATTCTGCTCCCATTGCCCTGGGCTAAAAAGCGTGATAGCATTTTTTATTGCAAAAAATTCGTACACAACCTTCCTATTGTTCATTCTTCTTCCAACTAACGAACTAACCCAAGTTAAGTATTTTAGCATAAGTTACGAACTAACGAGTTGTAAAAAACAGGCAAACACTGCCGTCCACCCATTCACACTGGCTTTTTCTGGGTACTAGCATAATGTACAGGACAGACTCTGGAATAAATGATAGATAATATAGTACTACTACTACTGACTGACTGCATATGTATTAACTAACTACTAATTTAACATGGCTGACTACGCTGCTGTAGTGAATACGAATAGTACACAGCTAATTGCACTGTGTACATTTTATTGTACATATACGCATCTAGTTTTGATGCACACCTGTGACTGAAGTTTGGGAATATGTATTTACTGTAGTAGTGAACTCAAGTCAGTGCACAGTTCCAGTTACACCATAAACAAAGCTCGTAATAATAAACGCAAAATATTATACTTATAAGTCAGTGTTGCTTGTTGTTGTGTGGCAGTGAACTCCTCAATCCCTCAAGTTAGTCAAATTGTGCATTGTTAGAATTTCGTGCTCTTGTTTTCATTGCAATATCTGTAAACAAATTCTACAACAGTGTTAGGCGACAGTGTGTTAGTAAGTATGTTGGAAATATTTTCAAAGAAGCGAAAGTGACGCAATTTGAAGCAATCATACTTCACCTTATTCATCTATAGCTCAAGAGTGTAAATTCGAACTAACCTTATATGTTATTGTGAGGGAAGAGTGCAAACAATAATATAGTTAGTGCAATAATAATTTATTGCTAAACGTGTCACATTTGTTACTCGTGCATGTTCAAGCATAAGAAGAAACTTGACGAAACGGTCTATAATTTTCATTTCTTCTTGCAAAGTTCACACATAATACAGACATTTGCTTTTAGTTTGCTGGTTAGTTCATTGGTTGTGGAGTGTTCTTTATTTACTCACATTAAGTTATTATTTTTGTGCACCATCATTCACTACTAGCTGAAACTAATTATATATGAAATGAGTGGGTTTCAATAGGGTGATGGTGGTCTGTTATGTTGACACAAAAGAGAATATCGGGTCAGTCAAGTGTTTGAAGAAACTATTAAATTCCCATTAGCTTTATGACTATTACAATTGGGCGAGTTTATACATAGTCTGCTCTCTACAGTCTGTCAAAGTTTTCCTATGCTGTAGTACTGTTTGTTTGTAGGCTGCTCCTCAAATGTGGAGTGTGAGTGAAGGAATTAGCATGGAAAAAGTTTTATTGCGATTTTACAGTCACAGTGCCATGTGGAAGAATTTATTGGACGAGTAATAAATAGAAATATAATTTGTGAGTGCCTTGTGTCAGCGCAAATCTTAGGAATTTAAGAATTGACGAGCTTGGAGAATTTATTGTTTTGAATTTTGGAAGTCAAGATGAGTTCTCCGGAACATATAATCGGGGATGATGAGATTTTGGAGCGAGTTCAATCTTTAGTAGGGAAAGATACGAAAATCGTTGATTGTCAAAAGAAGAGTTCTCAGGTTGTGGAGGAAGTTGTACTGCTAAATGGCGTCCCTGTGAAACTAGTGGGGGAGACTGGGGAAAGAATAAAAGATGCGTTGAGAAATGGGCAAGCACCACCTCCGGAATTGTTGGGGGAAATTTTATTGAAAGCAGGGATCGAAACAAGTGCTGTGGAATTGGAGACGGTGGCAACAGTCAAATCTAGTACGAAAACCAGTGAGTTTGCCACTTTGAGGGATAGGGATGGATTGCTGGTAGATGAACATATGAAGGAGTTTGAAGAAGATGATGAATTTCAATCAACGAGTTTGGAAGTTTGGCAGAAGGACCAGGAGCATAGCAATGCTCTGGATTATGGAACAAAAACTCATCACGCTATTCGTAAGTGGGCATTTAATATTCAAATGAGAAATGCGAATTGTAAGGAACCTTTTTATTCAGAAAAATCTTGCCTCCTCTAAAAGAGAAAACTGAAGAATCTGCGCGTGCGCGTAGTTTGAACGTAGCGTTTGTATTTTTTTTCAACAACACAACTTTTTTTCAAGTCTTTTTCTTAGATGACGTTAAAACGCAAACTAATTTCAACGAATCTGGGTCGCTTGTCGAACTAGATCCACGTCTAATTTAATTTTCACTTGTGCGGTATAGATTGATTTTGCAGGGAAATTTTATTTAATCATGAAAAATAATGCTTGAAAGTCTTTAAGAAAAGGAAATGTTTTTAAAGAAATATAAGTGAAGCAATTTGAAGCATTCCTGATTTATCGAGCTCAAGAGTGGAAACTCCAACTAACTAAATAACCGAATTATGTTATTATGAGGGAAAAGTTCCGACAATAGTATAGTTTAATAAGTTTAGCTAGTGCAATAATTTATTACTCTCATCGCAAGGTAGCGTGGATTGTTAGGTATTTTCAGTATAGGCTGTCTAATTGACCAGTAAATGTTATCTTTTGCAGCAAAAAATAGGCAAGCATTTACAACCCAAATGGGGGAAAAAACAACACCCCAAAATATGAGGAAACCCACCTCAACCCCGCCAAATACGTATAGTAATAAATCTCCTGTTTACCGAGAAATGTCCAATGCTGGGGATAGCTCAAAATACGGCAGCATGCCAGCTAATACTACATACTATGACTTGCCGGTTAAAAAAGATGGTGCTAATAATTCTTCTACTTGTTCACCACCACCTGTGGGAAGTGCATACTATCCCCATCGATATCGTAGCACAACACCATTTGCAGCTCCGATGGCGTCAGATGTTTTGAAACGTGAAGAAAATTTTAAACTACCAGACCGGATAGTATACGAAACATTTATATAAACGGAAGTCCCATATATGTATTGTACAGTAAGGAAGTTTGGATCTATTGGGATGTAATAATGATACGGAAATGAAATGTTTCAGTATTCTCTAGGGGTAAAATGGGAAGGTTTGAGTACCATTCGTGTGCTATATGCGGGACAGGATTAAATGAATCTTTGTTTTTGTTAGTTATGAAATGATGATGATAAATGAAAAAGAATGTCATGTTACCGTGCTACAACATAGAGAACAATACAATGTATGAATGTGAATTTAATAATATTTTTAAGCTTTTTGTTTGTCTAATCAATAAAGAAAGAAAGTTGCGAAAATTTAGCTCTGTGCAATTATGCAATATTCGTTGATTCATATTACCCCATAAGGAAGATGCAAATCCTTCTATTGCTCATCGTTGAGCAAATATAGATATTGATCGTCCTCGTTGCTTTGGAAAATAAACATTAACTAAATGTGGTGCTGGCAAACATAATCCTGCAGAAAATCTACGTTAAATTTTCCACTAAATCCTGTATTGATTGATAAAGGGCAGTTCAGTGTGAAGATTACTCATCGTGTTTGCATACTATTGTGACACATTTCTGTGAACATTCATAAATCAGCATGGCCGCAAATCATGGGGATACTTATCAGGAATGTGCGGGTGAACAAACAGACGACGACTCATCCACTGATCCACATACCAGTGTGCTATGCACATTCGGGACTACGTACAGATCCTTTGACTATGAATATGATGAAGGAACGTCCTCCAGTGATGATGAGCCGCTAGCTTCACTTTGTGGCCCTGTAGAGGAATTGTACTATACAGAAAGCCAGAGCAGTGAGCCAGAGAGTGGGAGCAAAGAAAATAAGAAACCAGTAGATCCAAACTCTACTCCTGCTGTAGCAGCGGTACCGAAACCTAGGGCTAGAATTTCAAACTACTTTTCTGAAAAAGCTAGAGAAAACATGAAAAAATTGCAAGAGGTTCAACACAACAGCAGAGTGTTGAGTCTCTTGAATCCATCCGCAAGTTTTATGCGTTGTCCTCAAGGACATGTGTCGAGCAACTCATATTTCCGGAGACAAATTCCTGGAACATATACTAACTGTCCAATGCCTAACCATGTGGAAGGGGATGAGTTTTATAAGTTGCCATTAAGGACTAAGCCTGTGAGGTCATTTGAGCCGTGGAAACGGCCCCCAGAAGTGAAAGAAAGGAAAAAGCGGATGTAATAAAGATAGATTTAAGAAAAACAACTGTTAGATTTTTAGTCCATTAGTATATATGCATTTAAGTAAGATTCATGGATACATCTACTGTGTAGAAACAAAATATGCAGAAAATGTGAAGGGATGAACTTTACACACCATGAAGACACAACACAGCACTACTGGGATTACGTGAATCAAGTTACGCTAAAAACGTAAGCATAATAAGTCACTAATGCAATAATTTAAGGTTAATTAGCTAATACATATACTGAGCTAAATCTGCTTGCATGTCCAGGAACAACCAAAATCATAAAATATGGGCTCATCATCTGGCAGAGCTTCAAAATGTGAGTGAATATGAAAATCCAGACTTGAGTAAAAATGTACTTACAACCATTAACCCATACTTATCAATACCAACTGTGATTGAATCCATTGAAATTACTTACAAGCCTGCCACAAAAAAAAGATCAGGTACCATATTACCCCATTAGCAACTTCTGAAAGCCACATCTTTTTTAAGATAACAGTTTTCTTAATTGATTTGCAGTGGCCATAAAATTGGGAAAAAAATCAAGCAATAAAACAAAAACTCCCCTTCTTCAGAATAAGCCTGACAGTGCTACTAATAAATCCAAAAGCAATAAAACTGAACATACGGAAAGTCTCTACAATATAACAAGGAGGACTTTAAGCTCCGCCAAATCTACAGATAGTTGCAATACAGATTCAAAGCCTACATCAAAAACCTCCTCAAAAAAGAAAATGCCAATTTCCAGGTCAAGCTCAGCAATCCCGGACCCGGCAGCGAGAATGACATCAAGCATTTCTCTAGCATGTAGTAACGATTCGGTATCTTCGAAACAACAAAAGAAAACTGCCAGTTCAAGTGCAATACCAATCACTCGAAAGAAATTAGGGAATGCTAACGTAGAGCCCAAACAGAGATCTCTGTTGTCTTCAAGAGCGTCCAAAAAATCACAAGTTGTCCCTTCCAAGTCTACCATGCTTAATTCTGTCCCCAATTCAGGAGACAAAGTTTCTAGAACCGCAAGTAATATCACAATAACCAGCAATGTAGTTAAAATTAAAAACAATACACATTCCAAAGAGGGCAAAAAAACCAAGAGACAAAAGAAAGGAAAGACAACAAAAAGAAAAAGTGTGAAAAAGAAGGAAGTCAGCGCTGACCGAGATACTGACACATCCTTTGAGGACGAGTTGGCAGAATTTAAAACGGTGGATGGGGAATTTGATGAGGAGAAATATAGGATAAGTGTATTAAAATCATTGTCCACTTTTGGAAAGCCGGAGAAAACGGAATCTAAGAAAAAGAAACGGTATGTTCACTGAATATTACAATAATGATATAAGTTTAGAGTGGTTGCATGGAAAAAAAGATGAGATATTTGTGTAGAGAATCCGGCGGTTCCAAGTACGTAGCACCAATATCGTCTACAAGAGAAAAATCTTTCAGAGGAAAACAAGCTGAGGATATTTCATTATTGAAAAAAATTATCACCACTGCTGGTTCGAAAAGCAAATTAAAATCGACTAATACTAGAATAAGTGGTGGCAGGAAAGAAATGACATAGCTAAAAGTCACTTATGAAATCTGAACGCCATGTTTTCTATTTTACTAAATCAGTAGAACACCTTTTGTGATGAAGGCAGATAGGGTACCAATGTAACGTATGTAAGATCCAGTGAACTGTCCAAAACGGGCCTTGATTTAAAGTTTGGCTGCATTGATTTCATTTGTTGTAACGCGATTTTATAAAAATAAACATTTGTCAATTTATTAAAAGCTGTCATTATTCAATAGCAAATGGATTCCCAAATAGTCATAATATACTCGTAAAAACTTTTAGTAACTACTTCTACGTAAGATTATTATACACCCGGAGGAGTTGGTTCTATCGAAGGAGCCGGAAAATAGTGTGGTCTTTGATTCACATAAGGGCGCATTGGAGAAGCTAAGGGCTGTGCTGTTCTCCAAGGATTTGTTTGGGGAAATCGAGGAGCTGGTGAGAACATGGGATTAAATGATGGTGATATAGGTGGAGGAGGGCGAAGAGAATGTTGTTCATGGAAATCATTTGGACCATGTTGGGCGTACCATTGTGGTTTGGGGGAGATATAGGGAAGTCTCTGCCGAAATCTCGGATGCTCGAGATTGGGGGGATAGTGGCCAGCAGTGTAATATCCACGCTCAACAGGAGCAAATCCGGGAACGTCAGGGAGAACAAATGGGGATGGGGATTGCCGACGATTGTAAGTGGGTGCTTCGAAATGGTTGCCTTGAAACGTACGTTTTCTTCCACGATATTGGTCAGATGATCCAGTTCCTGAGGATGGTTCATTTCCAGCCGGTGGGTCCCCTGCCTTTTTGTTTTTTCGTTTCTTCTTGTTCTTTACAGCCCTCTCTTGCTCATCATCAGAAAATTCTTGCTCCTCGGTTGGAGGTTCCACATCGTCTTTCCATGATGCATCAGTGCCTTTTAATTTTTTCAGTTGGGCCAAAAGTACGTAGTCTATACGTATTTAAAACAACTCAATAAAAAGATCAACGATATATTTGAAGTTACATTTTTCAAAGATTGGAACGAAGCTTACTTGTGTGTGGTGTTGAAGGAGCACAGTAAACAGTGGTTCCAACTTTTACATTGTTTTTTTCAATATGTTCAAGGGAGTTGAACCGCACGCAATAATATGGCTGCTTCACAGGGCCAATAACGTCAAAAATTTGTCCCAGGGCATTATCACCTTGGTTTAAAAACAGCACGGTGTCGAGGTTTAAAGCTGGAGTATTGGGAAATGCTTCAACAACAACTAAAACATAAAGAAACATCAATCAATCATCATTGACAATAAAATAATGCTTAATGAGTGTAATTTACAACATCATTGAACCGGTAGTTTACCTAATGGGTCCACAACGCTTTTAATAATGCCCAGTGGGAGACATTTTTCATGGGGCACAGTGATATGCAAATCTTCTATTGGAGGTAAATCGCTAAACTCCATCTCTCCTTTCACACGAGGGGGATCTGATTTAGAAAAAGAATCTTTCTCTTTTTTGGAGCCGCCACTACATAAAACGACAAAAATATTCATTTTTAAACCATTGTTGCCACCAACACCAACATGTCATTGCTGCATTAATAGTCTGGTTAAAAAACAATGGAGTAAAAATCCAATAAGAGTTTAAAATTGAAGTTCATCAAATTAGCTGTTCAATAGTTCAAACTCATTCAATTAAAATGAAATATCAAAAAATCACCACTTCACTTGGGTAGCCACATTAACATGGGGGAACTTTATTGTTCTATAACCAGACACTACACAGTAATTGATTCTCACCCTGATTCAGCTCCTGAATCATCTCTTTCATAATCTGAGCAGGAGTCAGACTCAGGATCAGATGAAACCTCACTATCTTCCGTTCCCGAAGATATTGCTTCTTCTTTAATCCGATGGGATTTATATGCTGTACCCACAAATCCTACAATGCTGACATCATCGTCGTTATTCCCGAATCTATTCGAAGCTAACGGATTAGGTAGCCTTTCTTGACCACACGTGTCATCCATAGAACGCAAATCTGAGAAATCCCAAGGTGGCTCTGACTTAATAGTTATGTCCATTGAACCATTGTTTGTTCCAATATCTTTAGAGCAGCATGGATTCATTAGATCGCATGGTTCATTTTTTATTTGGACATTAACTATGCCGGGGATGCATTTCCCTGCGTTAACGTTCTCTTCTTCGCCATCACTGGATTCTGCTCCAGAAGATAAATACTCCACACAAATGGCGGACAGCGCGGAAGGCCGTCCAGACATGGTGAATACTAAATTATAGGTTTAAAAGAGTAAAATACGCATAGAATACCTGACGTAGATTTATTGGTCAACTCGGTGAAATTTATTTACCGTATAAAATGATCCAGCACGGGACTATTGACTACTACAATAAGACAAAAGTTGCACTATATCTCTAGAAATAACAATGTATTCTTATACCACTCTTATACCTCTAATTAATTGGATATAAAAGTTTATAACAAAAGACAACAAGGAACCAAAGATTATAATTTTAAAACGCACGTGTTTGGAGTTTTACTGCCTGTTATTGTCACGTGTTGTTTTCCGCGAAACAACTTTCTCGCACAGGGATAGTAAAGTAAAAAATGCGAATCGTAGTTGAGTTGTGTCGTTGTGTGTGTGTGCAGAGCCAGAGCCTGCCGAAAATAAAATAAATTTAATCATCTGGTCAATTTGTCATCGTTCGGTTTGATCGTTAACTTTCATTTTTGAACAAACTGTCTGCGGAGCTTACAACAATGCTACGCAGTTGGACACGGACTTTTCTGGGGTACTGGATCATATTTTTTGCGTCATTCTTCTTTGTGATAGCATTGGATTTTTGTTAACCTGGCTTTCTTGTCTTTCAATTCAATCTCCTTCACAGCTGTCCTCCAGGTTCGAGGAAGTTAGCAGGCTCTCTCTCCTCTCTTGTCATTAATGTTGACAGTGCCGAAACAGTAAAGTCTGGCATCGTGAATCATCGCAATTATTGCTCACAATGCCGCATCTCAGGATTAAATGCGCTGGGGGGATTATTCAACAAAATCATTTTACAACCAAAATCTCAATCTATTTTTAGTACTCGATCCATGTTCATTAGAACGCAGGAAACCCCCAATCCAAACAGTCTCAAATTTTATCCTGGAACTCAGGTAGGTTTGTCGTCTTGACCTTACCGCATTATTGCCACTTAGATGATACCGAGATAACGACAGCATCTTTTATCTCAATATTCTTTTACTAGGTTCTAGATTCCGGAACAATGGATTTTCCTACACCTGCATCTGCTATGCATTCGTCGTTAGCTAAAATGTTATTCAGAGTCGAAGGGGTCAGATCGATATTTTTTGGGGTCGATTACATCACAGTAACGAAAATGGATGAAGAGGTAGAGTGGAAACTTTTAAAGCCAGATATTTGTGCAACTATCATGGACTTTTTTGCTAGTGGACTTCCTGTTGTTAATGAAGTAAAAGAAAGCACCGAGGGTGCCACTGATTCCACTGACGGTTTGTACTTGGAAATATTCAGTACTGCTGTTGACAAATCAAGAAGTTATAATTTAATGTCACTTTTTCAATAGAAGCAGAAGAAAATGAGACAGTTGCTTTGATAAAAGAGTTATTAGATTCTAGAATTCGTCCAACTGTTCAAGAAGATGGTGGAGATATTCAATTTGTGGTAATTTTTAAAACTAAAATTACTATTGCTTCTTTTTCAAATGATTTTAGAAACTTAATTTGTCTTTCAGAGTTTCGAAGACGGTATAGTTAAATTACTAATGCAAGGCTCGTGTACCTCGTGTCCAAGCTCTGTAGTAACTTTGAAAAACGGAGTGCAAAACATGCTTCAGTTTTATATTCCTGAAGTAATGCAAAACAGATGAATGCTTCAACGTAAATTCATTCATTCGATATTCAAATATAAATAACATTAAAATTTTGATAAAAATTAATTCCAGGTTCTTGGAGTGGAACAAGTTATCCCCGAGCATGAAAAAATTGCAGATGCTGAATTTCAAAATTTTGAAAAAAAATTGAAAAGTCAGAAGGGAGAGTCAGATGATGAAAATGATCCCATTATGAAAAATATCAGGCCGAAACCTGACTAGTTCCTTTTCTCATCCAGCTCTAGTTTGTATTGTACGTCTACTTTCTCTACACATGTTTATCTTGCGATATTATATTATTAGAAAAATGAGTATGTCTTATAGGAAACATAACTTATCAATAAATTATGAAAACGGCTTTCTTTATGACGAGTTAGATCCTAGGATTCCGGTGAGTTGTTACGTATTGCTACGCTAGAAGTTCGATAGAAACTATGTGGAAATATGAGATAGAGAAATACTTCCATCCCAACATTGTCTACATTGTCAACAGTCTAATAGTTTAACCATTTTTCAAAGAAAAATAATACATTTTATTTTTTACACGTTATTTTCATTCACTGGATCTACCTTAAAATACTATGACTAAACCAAATCCATTTTCAGCACTAAACTGCGGTACACACATCGAATCTCAAAAAGTGTTGAACATAGGAATCGGACTAGGAAATAATCAGTTTAACATTATGCTTTCTACACTCACTACGACATAACGGAATGCATGATTGCTGGATAATGAGTTAAACACATATTCAAACTTGTTGTGCAAAGCAATATCACTCTGCTTGGGATTTCTACAGTTTGTCACCCATTTTCACCTTCGACGTCTGTAAGATAAACATTTCCATGTTACTAACAACAAATATATATATTCCACAAAATATGAGAATGTACTACTTTACCATGTAAATTCCCACGATTAATCCAAACAGTCCAATGGCACTCCCGAAGATCTCTACAATGAGGATTTTGACGAACAAAGCTGGATTGGCTGCATCTGCTAATGCTGCTCCTGAGCCTACAATGCCAACGCAAACGCCACAAGCGAGATTCACGAGACCAACTGTTAATCCAGCACCGAACATGAGATATCCCGACAAGTAATTCGTGTCCCGGATTCCTTTGTTTGTCTCAGCCAAAATAGGTGAAAATGGCTGAAAAAATATAAAATATAACATGTAAATCACCAAAATAGGCGAAATATAAAGAATTTTTTCCAGAATTCAGAATATGATTTTGAGCTTTTAATGTGTCTTTAGTTTGAATTTTTTGAACCTCAATCATGCCCGCTAGAACAATGGCTGTAATAAGACCATAAATAGCCACAGCTTCACAGAAAATAACAGAGATCAAGTTTTTGGTTTTGATTCTGGGAGCTTTCACCCCTCCGCCAATAATGGAAACTCCAGTCGTATGAATTCCTCTGTGAAGGAAGAAATTACAATGTTTAAATGTACAAATGTCAAATCAGTTAAGTATCATTCGATTTGAAGAATGAAACACTTACAAAGCTGCACCAACTACAGATAGAGCTACTGATAAACCGGCTCCCAAAGTGGCCCACATGTATGGGGAAGTTTCTGTGAAAAACCTGCGAGACAAAATACACATTTCTAATTATCTACTTTCATACATGACTAACTTTCCAAACTGTTGGACAATCAGTTCATAATGGTTAAGGAGAGGGGGAATGTAGGTATTGAAAGTTTGTTCTCATATTCTTGCTTACCATCCGAAGTCAATTCGATCTCCTTGCCCAGTAAGTATATAAAAGAGCCCTATAAAGATAATTTAAAATTAGTGCCAAACTCACAGTAAAAGGCATTTAACTTTACTTCATATTCAGTTACCGATAAAGATAAGTGAAATGATAAGTCCATATGCAGAAGTGTATCCAACCGCATACCCCACACCGTACGCCATAATGAAGCAGAAAAAACCGTAAACTGGTTAATCTCACAAAAGAACTTTAGCAGCTTTCACCTGTACTTTCGCCAGGACTTTCTAATACACTTATGCAGTTCCAGATACCCTTTAGATTGCAGTTCACAAATGGAACAAGCTAGGAAATTGTTATTCACAATTTGGAAATGAGCTATGTCATTCCTCCTCAAAACTTTTGCAAACTTCAATATCTTTACAGAGGAACAAAATAAAACCGTTGGAATGTATAAACTCTAAATTATGTTAATATCCGGAGAAAGTTTTAGGAGAAATATTTCTCGCAATGCAATCTGCAATCCCAATAATACAATTTCAACTGAAAAATTAAAATTAAGTTTCTGCATTTGAATGAGCACTACGCCCTATTCAGAATTCTAATATTTAGCAAGTCTTCGTAATTGCCAGCTGGCTAGATTTTGGTATCATGTGATGCCATTGAGTTTTTTCTGTAACCCAAAAAGTGAATTCTTTTGTGTGTACTTGAAGACTGGACACAGAGATACACACACTACTTCAAATGCCGCGAATAAGCTATTCTAATAGCTAGCCGAAAACTATGTTAATCTACTTCTATTGTTTAACAGTGTTGAAGTTTAAAGTTGATTTACAGAAGTTAATTGAGTCATTTAAGTAAATTTTGTATATATTCAGGCCTTGTGTGTGACTGTGTGTAGACTAGGATGATGGCAATTTAACGTGTGGAACCATCTCCGTCACCACCAACAGTGTAGCTTTTTTTTAATTTTCTGGATAAAAACAAACTAGTAGAAAGCCATCATGATATCGCTTTTTGAATCTTCTTTATGGAAATCAATTTGTCCAGGTAATTGGAAAATCGCCAAAAAGTATTCTTACTCAAAGTACGTCATTTAGTAGGTCCGATTTTCACACGACTCTGAGCTATCATCGCGCATTTAATCTCTATCTAACTAGCTTCCCCTCCTTCATTTGCTTGTTTTTTCAATTACTTAATGGTACTCGAACTTTCGTATTTTGATGCTAGCCCTTCAGAACGTAAGATTTGCTAGCAAAAAGGCCGGTGGAGGTAGTGCAAACAAAAATCCTAAACGCGCTAGAGGTCAAGGGTATGGTATCTTGCAATGGGAAGGAGCCCATGTTTTTGAAGGGGACTATCTTGTAAAACAAAATCGCTTGCGGTATCATCCGGGCATGAACGTAAGTAATGAAAAGAATGTAAATGTGAAGCAAACACACTTTATTTTTTGCAGTTCATTGTGGAAGTATGTTGAACATTCAAAAATTCAATTTAATATATAGGTAAAGTTGCATCCTTGGCACATAAAAGGTTCCCAATTCATTCGAGCAACAAAGGAAGGGAGTGTACGATTTACTTGTGAAAAAACAGACCTAAACTGGGGTAATTCATGGGTTCAAAGGTTCTATTCTGGTCGGGAAGGTCAAAGCTTTTACAAAAAATATATTAACGTTATACCCAAACCTCAGCACACTAGATTCAAGTGTATTGAGACAATTTAGTCGTTGCGTTTATAATTATGTTTGTATTTTACACTTTAATCATCAGCTGTAGTGTTAGACAATGAATCATGTATCCTGTCAAGTCAATAAAGTAATAGTAATACATGCTCAGATATAGCCACGTACGTTACAATACTCGTAGCATCAATCAGAAACATTAAAACATTACAAATTTTTATTTCTCCGTCTTCTCAATCTACTGTAGTGCTACTAGTGCTGGCAAGTTGTTCTTTGACAATGCTCTTATACTTCGGTGGCGGCGTTGAGATTCGAACTGAAGATGACAATCTCGAAGGATCTAGTACTACATCTTCATATTTTGGAGGAGGATCATATAATACTCTTCTAGTTCCATTATTGACTTGAATTGAACTACTGGTAATAAAACTGGCATCTAAGACTGGCGTGAAAAAAATTGGGGATAAATTCATTCTGGAATGAAAATGAGGTCCATCTTGTGAATGTGTAGTGGATTCCTGGTACAGAAGGCACAAAGAAGTCAAGTACCTGATATTTACAGTAAATACAAATAAGTTATTTTTGCTACCTCTGATCTTCGCCAGCAACAATTGGCAATAGGGTGACCATCTTGAAAAATCCGTAGGATTAACACTGTAAGGAACTTGATGAGCATGTAAAAGATTACAACTATAATGAGGGCTTCTAAAGCAACCAGGAATTGATCGAAGGGGTTCATATTTCTGTTGCTGGTGGTAATATTCACCATTTATTCAATTGTGGGGAGTAACCCAGCTCTTGTTTGCTATCTAAAATATCGTATTATTATAAGACAAAATTCCCACTGCGGAGCACTCTTTCTGGACTGTATATTTTGCGAGGAAATAGTTTGCCATTTTATTAAAATACCGATAAAATTATGTGCAAAAATAGATAGGATTTTGAAGAGATTTAACTATGGAATATTCCGTGTAAGCTTTGTCGCAGCAGCTCATGAAACTATATATTTCCATCGTTAATTAGATTCTTATTTGCCTTCACGACTCTGCTCACGCGAAACGCTATTTTGCATGAAAAGTTGTACTTAACTAATTGAATGAGGGTATAATGCATTCATGCGGAGTGCGTCGTTATAAGATGTCAGTTCAGACGTTCAGGGGAGCTAGTATAAGTTAGTACATTGTAATTGGAATCAGGTGAGCTCATATACATATATGTGGTAAAGGTCCATGTGCAGTTGGTTATAGTTAGTATGTCGCTGAAGATAAAAGTATTTAATTTATATGGTTAGAGGAACCATTAGAGGGAATACTAAACACGGTATTGAAGTTCAGGACTACGTGAAGGAGTCAAAATTTAAATGTAAAATTGTGAGCTTGCATAACACATAATTTCTTCTGGTATGGTGTGCTGTGCTATGGTGTTACATTTCGAAATAAAAGACAGTCATTTTTTTTGCTAAGTTATCTGGCATTGGTTGTTCTTTTGTTAAGACAATGTAAGTAAACTTGTCTTTACTATTGGACAAGATTCAATAGATTAACGGATGAGTACATGAGATTCAAGATTCAATTATAAATTATTCATGTAGTGCATTACAGACTTGCATCTTGTCAAGTAATAACTTGCATTATTAAGTCTGGAGTTACTATTACGTACATGATTTCATGAAATGAAAAAAAAAACCTTTTTTTCAGTTAAAATTTTTTTGCAAACTATAAAAGTGAATTTGGATATCGTTGCCACAATATTTGACTAGACTAACGTAGCATAAGTTTGCACAAACCCACCATTTATCAGGAGCAGCCGAAGTACAGTATTTGTGATGGGTGTGCAAAATGCATTCAAGATTTTTAGAAACAAACGACAGAAATGGTATAGGCAGCACCCAGCGTCCTCAATGGGAAATTGGTTGGTTCGTGAAAAATGCTTGGTAATTTCCTCAGATTGGTTAGGAATTTTTCAACCAAAATATCCCCAGGGTATCATCACTCCTTGTAAACAAATGATGGAAATGACTGTCAAAAAAATGCATTGCTTTGGATGTTTGTGGTTTGTTATTATATTACGTAAACTGAGTTTGGAAAAGCATAGATTTCCGAGAATGGAAGCCTTGGAAGAAACGAAAAGTGATCTGAACTTTGAAGAGTTATCACATGGTATTCACTTTTATATCAGATTGGATTATTGATGGTTTTTGGGGAATAATATGTTCTTTACTTGCAATGATACAGACTATGTAGACACTTACTTGGCTATGAGGGATCAATTTTACAAGCCAGATGATGATGTTCCCAAATTAATTACTCATGTTGGCCAACGGTACGTCTATTGTATTTGACCACATATGAGTGAGCATAAAGAATGTTGAATCGCAAAAAAAAATGCAAGTGGCTAACCAAAAGGAAATGCTATATCATTGCAGTGTAGCTGAACTGTACTGTCCAGAACGCTTGGAGGAAATTAACCCGATAAAAAAGACAGAGCAAAAAATACGGGAGAGGAAAAAAGATCTTACTTTCATTGCTAAAGGATTGAAACCGGATGAAATCAAATGTCCTCTTATGAAGGAATTGGTTCAACGGGAAATTGCCAACAGAACAGACATCGAGTCCACAATAATTTTTATTCGAGGATTAAATAGCAAAGGACATGAAGTATCGGGATACATTGATTTCAAAGCACGACTTTATGAAGATCAAGAAGCATGGTAATAAATTGCTATCCTCGCAGTATTGCTAACTATGGTTGATCGTAAATTGGATTTTTTAAACTATATATTCACGTGAATATAAATCATGAAATGTAAAGACTGTAATTACCCGAAGAATGCATTGTTCTCACACATATTTGCATTATATGCGAATGTAAAAGGCCATTGATCTACCCAGTCCAAAAACAGTAATATATAAGAATTGTATAACATTCTTTATTCATGCATATTAAATCCATGAATTGAACATCTGTAGTAGGGTGCTGGCAATACCTTCAATGAAATGAATAGCGTTGAACAAAATAGAAATTGATTAGCTTGCTTTCCGAACAAAAAACACAGATGCAAAATATCCCATACTTTTCCGCAAGGATTTAAATACTGTATACTGAGTGAGTCAATCCTGTTTACTTTAATTTGTACAGGCTGGACTACTACACATCCAAGAAGTTGCTGCTCCCACGACCCTCTGACTTGGGCTATTATAACTGGTACATTGAAGCAAATCCTATCATAGTATAGTTAGATTTTGCATAGCCAGCCTATATATTTTGCATGAAAGATCAATTAAATTTTCCATATTGATAGATCTAATACCATACTGCTATTTAATTCTTGTCATGCTTGCAAAACTGTGGATATATAGGTCTTCATTTTTCTGTGCATCCAATCCTTCCGCAAACTACCGTATCATCACAGACATGACAAAAGGACTACGCTTCAAAAACAGATGGGATCGAAAAATTGTGACTGTGAATCCCGAGGAAGATCCAGGGGACAAAACGTTGCGGATTGATATCACTTCTTCAAACTATAATCAAGTGGTCTTGTTTGAACATTCTATGCGAACCAAGGGTCATTAGACTCTCAACTTTCATTGGCAGCTCTCAAGGATCTCCTTTTACCGTGTCTTTATGCTAAGATGATGCAATCATACAAATTCTTCAATTATTAGCGAGATTATCTCATCAAACGTTTTGATGGGCAAGTCATGCAACAAAAACTAACCACCCACATGTGCAATCAAAAGATGCTAATACAGATAATAATTGAACACACCTTAGAAGGAAAGTACAAAAAATGCTCATTATCGTGAAATAAGCATGTTATTTATTTCTGCATAAACGTATAAAACTCCATACTTGCTGCATAAATAACTAAAAGTTACAAACTAAATACGCAACACGGATTCAGACAGACTCAACGAGTGAAGCACTATGTACGATACTATAAACTGTGTAAACTTATAGAGCGCTGAACATGTAAGCTGTATATAATTTTGCTTTATTATCTATTTCGTCAATTTGAAGTTACATCGAGATTCAATTTAGTATGCTGTGAATGCAATGCTAATCACTATAAAAAATCACATTTGCTCAGAATAATTCTACTATTTATAGGTCTTCCTTATTTTAACAGCTGGATATATTGATATAGCATGACAGCCTTCCTTTCATTATGCAATGCGTACAAATTTAACATCATACCAACTAATTAAAGCATTCTCTTTGAAAACATAGTACTCGTGATAAAAAATAGGCTGCCATGTCTAACTCCTATCATCCTGTCACATTGAAAAAATAAGACATGGAAACATTGAAAAGTGCAAAAGTTTTACAGCTTTTCAGTCTTGTTCCTCTCTTCAGTACTATAATCTAAAAAAACATCTAAGCAATTTATTATCAACATTCATTGCTCAATCACTCAATGGTCAGTCATGCTTGTTCCGTAAACAAAAAAAAACTCTCTGCTTGTTTCTACAAAATAGTTAAGGTACTTACTTACGCATCAATCCTTATTTTAGCTATATAGCTTTACATCCCTTACTCTTTTCGAGTTAATAAAGGACTCTTTGGAGGTTTAGCCCAGTCATCATCGTCTTCTACAAAAATCACCGTATTCGTAATGCTCCTTGTGCTCCCGTGATGATGAAATTTGCACAAGTGGTCATCCGGCTGATCAAAATATGCGGCCGCAGCCGCAATGGCTCTGGATGATGAGGGAGAGGATGTAGCACATGTACATCGAGTTAAGGCAAGCTTAATACTATCTTCATATGAAGGGGGTGGGGGATAGTGATGAAGTACCGTGTGAGGATCGTCAGAGTCGGAAGAAGAGATTTCCACGCTGATAAAAATGTCTTCATATTTTGGGGGCATGTCCAGGCTGCCAGCTACCATGGAGTTCCGCATTGAAGGATGTTGTTCACGTAAATGGGTGGCGAGTCCAACAATCAAGGGATTAGGACTGGTCTCCCGTTCTTCGGACGAGTGGCGGCTGCAACTACTATGGGCAGTATTGTTGCACTCCAGTAACTGTCTGTTGGGCTTGAGAAAACAGCAGAAGATGTGTAGTTTCATCATCTCCTGAATACCAAAAGACAAAAACATAGTTTAGTTAAAACATGCGGACGCAGACAATCCATGCATATTATATAATTATTTCGTTTAACTAAATTGTTCGTACACTAAAAAATCAGCATGAATACAAACAAGGTATATATACGTTTTCTAAGGTATATATAGAGTATAGAATTCGTATAAATGTAATAAATAATGCATTGGAGCAAGTGCAAATATGTAGTGTGCATCGCACATATTTCGTATTTAGTTTCAGTAAATGGCACAAATGAATGAGCATTATTCACTGCACAAAGCACAACGACATTGAAGATGAAGGCATTGCTTCTTTACTTTACGTAGCTAATTCATAGCTAATTCAATCCCAGTCAGCCAGCAGTATTAATAGCATTCCAAGCTTGCTTGGATTTTTTCTTAACGCAGTGGAAATCCATTTCCGTACCCATGCTGCATTAATATATGCATGCACGAACATTAGCTTGCATGCGATGGAATGGAAGCGAAAACATTACTTCAATTGATACTTATTTGATCACAAACAAAGATTGTATTCTCTATATAGTTAATATCAAAGAATCAATCTAATGATGATCATGAAATGATTAATTACCAATAACAGATGATACTTTGACATAAGATATACTAAAGATATATTACTCAGGGTACAATAATACTAATTATGTAAATCCCCCAAAAGCTACAATAACTCACCTTGCAGGAACGCTTTGGTTTTCCACAACTATGACAAAAAGTCCAAACTGCGTAGAAATGTCGAGCAAAGATCACAACTCCAACGAAGAAGAGAAAGAGTAAAATTTCAAACACAAGGACTGGCACAATCGGAGGCATTTATCAAAGTACCAAAAAGACAAAGGGCACAACATTGAAATCACTTATTGTTCTCCGTAAATGACGACACAAAAATTATTGCACTCCGTAAATAGTTATAGTGAGTTATTTCAAACAACTATAACAATTGTATATTATTCTCTACCTTCTACCTACCACCAATCCATCCAAGAGGCTACGAATTCAACAGAAAACTTGCAAACCCAACTTCCCTTACAATCACTGCAAGTTCTTTCGGCTGGGTCACCCAAAAATTTTCGTTATTCCCACCCAAAACTCGACAACAATAATTGGAACAGTAATAAAAACAACTTTTTTCAATCTGTCCTTCAAACAATGACAACATTGCTCCTAGTTGATTGACCTTTGCATTTGCATTGTGACAATGAAATTCGTTTTCCGCACCATTTTCCTTGTTCACATATCGATTGGGCGCAATAATTGCGTGCATGCTTTGATTTACATTTAGCCGTTGCAAATAACTTACTTACTTTTCTTCCCTTTGTTTATTATTGTCACACACGCCAGCAGTTCAGTGTTTTTTCTTTACACGTAAAAAAAACAGCCAAACACTCTCACGAGTAGTTGAACAACCGTAGTAGTTGCTTACAAATGTTCACTGACTATTCACTAGGCTCAACTACGGCTATGTATATGGAGCTCTGGAAGCTAGAAATTTTTTTTGGTTCGCAGAAAGTCCCGATCGAGTCAAAGTCATATGGTCTAGCCTTGGTGCGTTTGTGCAGTACATGGCAAAACGCAATGCCCTATGGATTGAGTGAGGTACATAACAACACGGATCTACAGTCGCAGTAAGTTTGGCTATTTTCACACAAAAATCATATGTTGCTATCCAGTAGAACGCAGTAGTTAGTTACATCATGCTAAATGGCTAACTATAGTTAGCTGGTTAGTAGTTATATAGCTAGTAACAGATACCGTGATAGTTTACAAAGCTATCGTTTGAAACTTTGGGTATGAACCAAACCAACTAACTTTGATAACAATATTTTTATTACGTTCTGTCCAAACTGCACAAGCAAAATGATGATGACATTTCTTTTCCCTCCATACAGAATACAGCGAATGTCTAACTACCAAAAGTTTTGGATGGTTAGTTAGTTAGTTAGTATGGACGGAATACGCTATGTTTTTTGGTGCAGTCGCAGTGCTTACTACACAGTATAGAGATGACACTTGACTATGTGGTGATTCGGAGTTGTAGTTAGTTAGTTAGCAAGTTGGTTTGCATGTGCGAAATTGTTTTTAGTACCTTTTCAGGTATTCTGGATACCTATTCTCTTTCACAATGCAGTTTGATGTTTGTCAATAGCTAGCTATAGAGCTTCGTAGGTTTCTATGGAGTAAAAGGCATTGTACGATAGAGAGAGATAGAATAGCAAGCAAAAAGCAAGGCTAAATGAGAAAAGTGCAATGCACAGCTGGGTGCTGCATGAATAGTAATAAGACGATAATAAATATAGTGAGTGGGCTGTGGGCTTGTCTTGTAAATATGAAAGAGCGTGTGAGCATGAAATATTTGGGATGGTAAGTTTTTTAGGGCTATTACAAAAATGAGGGATTTTTGTGTAAAAAAATAATCGTGATAGTCTTTTTAGTATAGAGAGTGAGTGGTTTATCCTTTTTGGTTCGTTCGCAGGACCAAAGTTATGTTAGGAGTTGGAAGAATTGCATTGACATTGCTCCATGTGTGTGCGAATACTAAAATGTAGTGCGCAGTTAGTTCACATGCTTTGGCGCTGTACTTTTTTGCACGTATGCAAGTAGGCATAGTGTTTCAGTCATTGACGTGTGGTTCGCGTGTAAACAGCATGCTTTAGAATAGAAGATACTAGATTTGTTTTCTAATATGGTAGAGTTATTATTGTTTTATTGGGTGAATATTTTAGTATGGAGCACTGGATTTTAAGTGCTGCAGCGCATTTTATGAATGAATAGTTATATGTTTAGAAGATACGAATGATATGAGCAGTGGCGAGTGGGTTGGTAATTAGCTACGTAATTTAGATATGGATTCATTCATCTGTTTTTGCAAAAACGGGGCAAAGTGGCAATGGAAAAAATCAATAGCTTCAGGACGAAATGACGATATGATGTAGACATTTTTATTGATTATAGAATGAAACCAAACCATGAGACGAACTTGCAGAGAATTGTAATTCACAATTATGCTTTCAGTGCTACCTTGTCCACGTGTAGATAAAGTTATTGCATGACGTTTTCATTGCATTCGTGTGAAAACTACGCTGCTAAAATATACCAGTGCATGGGAGGGAAATACATTTACTTTACCATGTCCTTTTGCAAATACACGAATGGCTGGTAGCTCGTTTTTTGAGACATAATGAAATCAACATGATTATTTTTTCATGAAACTTTTCCACTATTTGCTACACAAGTTGCCATCAAGTGTAAAATTTTAATCAACAACATAACCTACTTGGTTTTGGCATCAATAATAAACTTCTTTTATAACGCATACACAATTGATACATTTTCCGATATTCTGCAGCAGTAAGTAAACATCAACAGTAAGTAAAATAGAAACCAGAAACCACTCTTGAATATTAATGCTAAATTAATAAATAACGCAGTCAATTCCTATACAAAGTACTAATTCGCACTCACTCTACTCAATTGACTAAAAAACCAAAATAAATGTATGTAATACTATTATGTTATTCTCCTAATTAACTATCGGTTCGTAGAAGTCTCATCCGCAAATCGTGTTTGCTTCAAGCCATTCAACTTATTAACGTAGCTAGTTCTAAGGCACGAATTTCTTCCAGTAATCCCATTGTCCAATTCATTGCAGCCACAAACACAATGGCAATTTCTTCCAGCTCTTTTTATAGCTGGTCGGTTCAATGTACTCGGTTGAAGGGGCATAGGATAATGCATTGTGCCTACACAATAGGGCGATGCTAAATTATTCCAATTATTTCTCATCATAGAACTTTTTGAAGGCAGAGTCGCACTGTAATATGGTGGTGGGCTGACTCCTGTAAAGCGAGAAATCAGAATATATGAACCAAACCAAAATAAACGAAATTAGAAACTTTAAATCAGGGATTTTGGTCACCTGAAAATGGACCGGGCGTTCTGGGATGATACAACGCATAGGGAGAACTTGCTTCCAATCCACAGCGTGACACATACCCTGGAAAGGAACAATATTCTGCCGCGTAGCGACTATGTACTATCTCGGGTGCATCTTCAGTTGACATGAGATGTTTGTCTTTTTTTCCGGAGCATTTTGGCCGGCACACCTGTGTAAAAATGGTGTCATGAATTCGGTATTTTAAAGCATTGAGAAAATGGAAGACAACGACTGCATGTAAAGGGGTGACATCTAACTGGATAGCTGAACCCTCCATGTTTTAGAGCTATAGTGCAGCATGCACACTGCACACACAAAAACTATATTTTTTTGAAAACTTACAAAAATGATTATAAGTGCAACGACTAAAATTGCAAAAAGAATGACATTCCCAGCAATGGCCCATTCCAGAGCTCCAACATAAGTTATCATCTTGAATTATTTACTTGAACTGCAATTCCGATCTGTGATCCATTTTGTAAACGTCCTGTAACTATAACTTCACTTGTCATTTAATTCTCATGGTTTTTTTTACAATTTTGACGTTCACAAATGAATATAGTGACAGCACAAAAAAATTCCACAGACTGCATCCAATTTTTAAACCTACACGAAGTTTCTGAACTAACGTTGTGGGCCAAAAACGAATAGCTTCGAACTAGTTCTATCACCAATCCCACAACAATGAGACATAAACTTTAGCTTTAAACTCATCATGCCTTTTCTTGGGAACTAGAAAAGGTCAATAATGATTTTCTTCTGACAACAATAATAATGCCACAGCAGGTTTGTATTAGCATGCATGCAAGAATTTCTTAACCTTGATTGTTTTGTTTACTATATGCAACATCATCATAATTTAAGTTACTCACTACATGAAAAACCCATTCTCCCACAAGCTTAAGTATGTTGGCACTACAATTTAGTTGAAACTGTACAAAAATAATTGAAAAGGAGAGTGGTTTATTATTACCAACTAACTGCTACTTACTTGTGGGATACATTTTTGAATTTTTTTAGTGGGGTTCACGCAAATATAGAGCAATGCTTTGACTCACATTGTGAGTGCTGGCTGATGAGTTCCCATTAATCATGTGAGTAGCATTATTATACATGCTAATGATGATGGCATTGATGGGAAACGCAAGAGACGAATATAACAAAGCGCTAATACTTACCCTTAACATTAATTAGTTAGTTCTAATAATTTTCTTATACATTTGCAGCATGTCTGTGTCAGTCAGTAGTTAATATGAATTCCCTTTTGTACATGCAGTGAAATACACATGGAATAGTTTGCACAAATTCTTCTTCTTCTAATGTGAATTATTCCAACGGGAATGCAAAGCTTTGTTATTTTAGGCCTACACCGCCTATGCATACTACATACTACATTCGTAGCATAGTTGGATCCTTAACCTCATTGCAAATTGTCCCAAAATTATTTTTGTGTGGGGTTTAAAAACCCATATATATTGTTAGGCAACTGAAAAAATGAATTTTTTGTCATCTTACATAAATTCTCAGCTTATGAGAAATATATTATGCGAGTAAAAACCAATGCAGAATAGTTTTGAGCTTGAATATTTAATGCGTAGAGTTTTTGAAGTTAATTTTGTATTGCATAATTTTGGTTTCAAAATACGAAAATAGGTGGCGCGGCACTACTAATATTTTGTAACATGGGGAATCGATGTCATGCGTATGTACGTGCCTTCTGCAGTGATCATGTCTTTATTTGTTTGAATTCTCTCTCGCTGTATTAATAATATTGGACTATTTGCATGGTTTGCATAATCTAAAATAACATTTTAAGACCTTCATTGAATTACTAGCTAAATGAAACCACGAACAAATTATTTTGGTGAATTTCGGACAAAACATTAAAAAAATATTATTTGTTTCGCATTCTTTCGACGTAGCACAGAAGAAAATATCATTCATTGGATGCATGCAATTGTGCACAAATGTGTCTGGTTTCATTCTGCTCATACTTTTGGGTGTTTATGCTTTGAAACACGTGCAGAAGAAACCCAACCTATTTGACTGTCTGATTTAAACTCATTAATTCTGAAGATACACAAGCCGGATTTTCGACATTAAATGGCTATTCAATTAGAGAAGATGTTCGAAGCCAACTATCTTAATCCTGACCAATCATCTCCTAACTATTTTAGGCTTTTAATTATGATAGAATAGTTAGTTACTCTAAAGAAATGAATTTTAATGCCTATTCTTTATGGTTGACAACGAACATTTAATAAATATTTTCAATGCAACTCGCTGATTCATATTTAACAACATCGTGCTAACATATTGACTCCAGTATTTTTAGCGTAGTAATTATACGCTTGTCGAAAGCTTATTGCACCAAACATTTGTGTACATGTGTACATCTGATCTCCAATAATGGACACAAAATATGATAGCAAAGCGGCTGCGCAAAAAAATGTTTTAGCCATAATTGCTATTGCAATGCAAGCTGCAGCAGACTATAGCTCATTAATTGGTATCTTCCCTATTATCTTGTTACAATAACATAGCCATAGCTATCCTTTTCAAATCATGTATGCTTTAGATTTCAAGGTGAACTTCAACTCATGTGGTAGTCTGTACAGTAGACAAAAACTTCTAAATAATTCCTAAAGGATACTTTCCAGAATATTTTCAACGTCAGAGTACTGAGTGGGTATAAAAACTTTAAATTGCAGATAATACTTTGCTTATTTTATCTGGAAAAAGTGGATCATACTATTTTCGTGTTCTCTGTTTGTTATGAATGCCAAATGCAAACGGTATGCATCAGATGAAGCGGAAAAAATAAACCATTCCTAGCCAACCCACAGCAATACACACACAATGTAAATTGAGACGGTCCGTTTTTTATTTGTCTGCTATTCTGCAGGAAAAACAAACTGCATATCTGTTGTATGAATTAATTCCATGTTATATAAGCTCTGTTAAATTCTTGTACTACATAACAACACACTGCAGACTATCAGTAATATAAAAACAGTCTTAAAATATAGGACAACGGACAAAATAACAATAAGCTTAGCTAGTGTAAACAAGAAACATCAAACAAAATCACTTTAAGTAGTTGATAATGTTTATAAAACTCGTTCATAGTATTTTTCCATTCAATGCAAAATGGCGGTGGTGAAAATTCCACTGGAGTGTTTAAATGCCCATGTCTGTATTAGGGTCACTAACTAAGCACTTTCTGGGCAGTCAAGAAGAGATTCCTGATTGGTAGCCAATTCCGTTTCTGGGGCTAAGGCATGAATGACTGGAATGTGCGATTGTGAATTCATCCTGGAGAACAATGGATTTGACTTGTTGGGCTCTTGAATTGGAATAGAAAGTGGAGAGTAGACTTTGTTTGATGAAGGCTTCCAGCTTCTAGGGACTATGTATGTTTGCTCTTTGGGAACATTGGGTCCTAATATGGAAAAAAAAAAGACGAATAGTTAGTATCTAGTTACAAGTCTTGCTTTTTTACTTGGATAGCATACATGTAAGGTGAGCAAAAGCTAAAAATATTTGTCTCAGGTAAGTAAGCAAAGTAAACTCCCGATGAAGATAAACAATTCTTTACCTCCCATCATGAACGCAAACCCAACGCTCTGAAAGTATCTACTTACATATGACTGACTATAGCTACCAATCCATACCAATACCAAATGGCTTCTTAATATTTTTACTTACCTAGAATGGGAGGCAGAAATTCCATGGAATATAATTCTGTGCTTCGAACTCGTTTTGAGTTTCTTCTTCTGAGAATCACAAACACCTAGCAAAGTAATGAAATAAAAATGTTACAACTTTGATTGACACATTTCTCGCATGCTTCAAATTTTACATTTATTCCTTTACGTATCAAAAACTTACCAAAGCTGCCAAAAAAAGGACGATGAATGCAGTCACTGCTGCTGAAAGGATAAACGACGATGTTGTTGTCAGCATCATGATTGAAAATATTTCTTTTCACACTACCACAATAATAATGAATCCACTCCAATCCTTCAAAGCTCGATTAAAAATGTGTATTGTCAACTGCTCTGGTCAAACCAACAAACCAGTAAACAATCAACAGGATGCGCAAATTATCGATTCCTGGTTCCTGATAATCAGTCAAACAAATCGAGCACAGTTTGTCACTCTGACTCTGAAACTAACTGCGGATTTGTTGCTATTAATAAGTTGAACATACGCACATACAGGTAAAAAGTAAAATTGATTATTATTTTCCCGTCAATGAAAGAATTTTTTGTACTTCCAATCGTAGTGTGCGGAGACTAAGTTAAAACTAACTACAAGGAAGGACGATGATGATGAAATGATGAGTCAAATTTTACGTGCTTGGGCTTACTCACACGCGATGCGCCTATGCATTAATGGAGTAGCTACATGTAGCGCGTCATGCTTTATTTGGAAAACACATTTTGCAGTTAGCTAGTTAGAGGAAGTTATGGCGTGTGAGTTAGAACGCGAACGTACCTATATACTTACTTACTTACCTACCATTACCATTGCGTACAAAACGGCTGATAAACATAGTCCTGTGTGGAATATTAGGCTCCACATTTCCAGCAATATTTGGTTGGTTGCAAAGGGTGCACAAAAAAGTACTTCAACATAAACTCTAAAGGCTTCTGTCTAGGGATATCCTAGCCCTATTGTCTTGCTACCGGATGTAACGATCTGAGTGAGTAACAAAAATGTAAGGGTCCTTAAAGGAACTAAATTCCTGCAGACTTAATGAATAGCAGATGATTGGAAATTGTAGGTATATTTAGTTGGTCGGTTAGTTGGTTTTCCTGAATATCCCAATCCCACCCATATTTTATGATGGGATTTTTGGAATCCAAGGTTAGTTAGGACAATTGAGCACAAACAAAAGAAAGTACAGTACGGGGATAGATTTTCCATGAGTTGTATGATAATGTCAGTAATGAGAAAATGAATGCAATAGAGGAAATTCCCATCAGGTTTTGGACCAGTGTTTTGTTTTATTACGTATTTTTTGTTGTGCATACTAAAGTACGAAATCAACTTATTGAACAAGTGATCAGTCAAATGATGCAGCTTGTTTGACTTGCCGTATGATTGGAAAATATTTAAAGGGTAATTGAAGGCAGGATTTATGACGTAGATGGGAGCAATATACATTGTCTACATGTATGTATACGCACGAGATGAATATTTCGCTACGTAAGGTGTTGATGTTGATACTCATTCATTGTACAAAGTGAAATCCATTCAGTTTGCGATGAGTTTTTATTACAATCATGTAGCTATGCCATAAGAGACGAATTGAATTCTATAATGTGAATTTAGGTATAAAAAAATGTTGCAAACAGAGACATTTTTTTTTTTGCTTTTGTTTTCTCATTTGTCTTTCTGAAAAACTCTCACAGACACATGGTCCGTTTTCTCTTCATTAAGACCAAACACAGGTCCAGTGCAGGTAATGATGTCTCCTTTTTCCGAATAAACCGAGTTATCGTTAGTCCATGTGGACTCTCCTTCATTGCGCAACCTGAGTTTGCCTGCCGTTACTTTGATAACGTTTCCTGTCTTAAATTTCTTGGATTCACCAGCTCCGATTGTCATGGAGTTGAAAAATTTTGGGTTTACGCCAGGAGGAACTTGAGGACCTTTGGGAGTCACCTCGAAATTCATCTGGGAAAATTATTTTATTGGTGTATTAAATTGTAGATAACATTATGTAGTGCTAAATTGGATTTTTAACATTGATTATTAACGCACTCTTGTTTTGGAATAGTCTGCAAATGGGTTATTAATATGTGAATTATCAAGGTCAGCTTTATTGTATCTTCGAAGAACGCTTGTCAAATTCAGTTCGTTAGTTGGAAAATTTTTTCTCCGAGGGTAAAGCAAATTAATAGTTTCAAGCATGTATTTCCATGGCATTAGTTTTTGATTTTTTAAAAATTACTTTATGTACTTTGGAATGTTACGTACGTTGTATTCGATAAAAATTACAAATTATAAATCTCGGTTGAGTGGGTTCAGATATGGTTTCACTGTGTTTAAGAAACCAGCTGGTTGTAAGAAACTGATGATTTCTTGTAACATCTGGCTAAGCAGATGCCAACAAAAGAATTAGGTCTAAGAGAGCAAGCTGTCCAGACAAACTAAATGGGAGTATGACCAAAGCATGTTGATGCAGGTAAGAATATTAGAGATGAAAAAAGATACTACTGTAGACTGTAGAGACAGGGAAACATCTGCTAAGGGACAAACAAAGGGTACACACACAAAAAGTGCACATGTTTATTATTGTAGAGCCCTGAAAGGCACATTTCCAATCTGCTGGTATACAACAGCAAAGTAAGGTGACATGAGCAGAAGAAACACGGTTAAGGTTTTAATCTTTGACTTTATTTTCGTGTAGATAAGATTACATCACAGATTTTAATTACGGGTGCAAAAGATGAGAAAATAAGCAAGCATTATTATTTAGGCTTTTTAAAAAAGTCAAAATCCAGTAATGTCAATTCCTTTGCAGAGGATTTGACTGATAACTCTGTTACATCAGTATCAGAACTATGTGCTTTAGTCTTATTATTTTTCACAGGTATAGGCTCATCAATACTGTTTTCCACTTCCTTAACTAATTTGGATATTTCAGCATCAGCTTCTTCAGTACAGGGTAAACCTATGACTTTATCATCAACTTTTTTCTTTGGCAAACGAATTACTTCAGGCTTAATTGGAATTAGGTCTTTGATTGAATAATCGTTTAAGTCAGGATCATTTGGAGGTACTGCATTCGTTACACACGCACATACAAAATCTTTTAAAGATTGCTTCAGTGGTCCATATCCACAGCAAATTAGGCTATTATAGTCCTCCAGTAGTTTCCATACATCTTCTGATAATTTGAAAGCAAACCATAAAATTAGTTTGGATTAGCAGTGGTGAAGCAAAAAGTTTAGGGAACTTACTTATTTTGAGATTTTTTAACAAGTCTGCCATTATTTCAATTTCTTCTTGAAGTTTTTTATCTCCAAATGTGAAAATTGCCAAATCCCTTCCAACTTGTGAGGCAGCCATGAGTTGTATTATACATTTGAGATGAGCATCCCCCCGAAATGCTCCACATCCCCATTTCCCAGATGCGATCCCCACGTCTGGTCCATTAGTAGAGGAAGAGAAACCAACGTAGGCCTGTTAAATAAAAAAATACAATATGGGATTTAAACTGCAACTATTGGGGCGTAGATGTAGAATGACACTAACGAAAATGTAATGTTTCTACCTTATTAAGTTCTCGGAGCATTAGTTTTGGCTGAAACTGAGAAATAACTGGAGGATTGATGTACATAGCATCAATCGCAACGAACTGTGTGAGCTTCCTTCCTTTTGAGTCCCATGGTGTACAGTCTACAAAGTCTCCCGCGTAAGAGAATGTGTTGGCGTATCCACTATAACTTGAGAATCTTTCACAACCTTAATTTAAAAAAAAACATTTTTTTATTCCAGGTAAACGGTTAACTATAGCTATCAATCATTCATACCAGTGACAATTAAAGTTTCACATGCAGTAAGTCTTTGAGTAAATAGACGAGAAATTAAGAGTTCCGGGTAAATGACGAAAAGAATTTCCTCTTGAACAGTTCCACGACTAAGAACACCTCCCCCAACATATTTATTTGCGAAATCAACCTTTAAAAGCCCATCTCCATTTCCTTCTATAGTGCCGTCCGTAAGAGGAATGATTTTTGTTAAACTTTTGCTAGAAGTGCTCCAGTCTGGAGTTTTGGAATTTCTTATCGATTTTCTGGTGTACGTAACAACGCCAGCCGGCACTAAAAATATTAAGAGGCGACAATTAAGTTCAATGCATATTTTAATATTTATGGTAATTATGATTCATAATTATATTAAAAATCCACTTACTATCAGTTACTATACGATCAAAATAATGAATAATACATCTTATTTTTTCTCCCATTGATTTCATTCTAGAATTTTTTTCTCCCGGTTCCCCGATGAATAACCTTCAAAAGTATAAAGAAAAACTTAAACGCAAAGAAAGACATAACAAAATTAAAACTCAAAAAGGTAAAGAAATACTTGTCTTACTTGTGTATATTCATAAAACACAAAAAGAATATTTTTAGAGCTTTTGCCAACTTACTCGCTGAAATTAATACTTGGGTACAATGATGGGTCTCCAAATCGATTCGGAAATGTGGAAAAGAATGCGTTAGCTAATAAACACGCTATTTGCCGCTGACTTAATGTGATGCTATGGTTCATAAAGATTTTTAAAGCAGGTACAGGACATGTGACTATGTTTGGGAGTTCTAAACACAATTTTTGCATTGCTGGCAACGTATTTGTGAAGAAGTTAGTTTTTTCGTCTACTGTCATCAACTGAAAAAAATCAAGGTGCTGTTTAGTTTTTAAGTTTTTTTCAACTTAATTCAAAGGCATACCTTTTCAAAGGTGTAATCTAAAGCAAATAGTTCGGAGCGAGTTTTCCAGTAGTATCTCATAGCGTTGGCAATATCCTGACAATTTGACAGAGGTTTACTGAGAGCGGTATGGATTCTATCCCAAAACTGAATAGTTTTTTCCACAGGAGGTGGCCGAAAGGCACCAGACTGTAATAAATTGGGCATAATTAGAACTTACAACTTATGTGTGTGAACTTCAAAAAAATTTCAAACTCAAACGCGATCAAAATTTACATCAGTATCTCTATTAGAACTAGAACTCCCATTATCCCCAATGCCTGACCCATCTGCATCTGGATTACTTGCTTGCAATGGCCTAACTTTTATTTTACGAAAGTTTTGGTCACAACAAGGCATGGGTATGTAATCTTCTTCGCCCCATCTGGACTGAAATGAGCTCGGACGAGGCTGCAAACTATCTCCAGGTTGATAATCATCCTATAAAACAAATGCTCATCTTCATTATCACCAAAATTTACAGATAAGCATAGTAAAAGTGAAACAAGCTATTTTTCGAGCTTACAGTAACATAGAAGCCCACTGTATGAAATGATGAAGGTCGTACATTAGGATACATTTTTATTGAATGGCCAAATCGTTTCATTTTATCAAATTCCTCTTTCCTGACTTCATCTGACTTTAAATTATGGAGATTATGGACACCAAAACTTTTATTAGTAGATGGCCCCTGTTTCGGATTTAAGTTGGCATAATATTCTTGCTCCAAAGCTTCTGCCATTGCAGCAGCCTCCAAATCTTCTGTATTAGGACAACTACTTTCGTCAATCAGATCGGCTAGGTCTGGCACACCCGTAGTAGTTTGTTTTGAGTTAGAATTTGAAGAAAAATTGCTGTTTTCATTAGACGGTTCCGGCTCCGTAACTTCCATTATCTCTCCAGCAGAGTCATCGTCAATATCAATAACAACATCACAAGATTTGGACCCCGTATTTTGGAAACTTCTCCGTGTTCCAGGAGGATTCGGGGATGCGTAATTATTGTCATCATACTCACTGATTTCTTCCTCGTCCTGATCTTGGGTAAACAGTGGAGGCGATTCAGGAACAACGGAAACTTGTGAATCCAAGTCCATCTCTTCGAATGGCTCAGTTTCCATGTTTAGAAACTTTAGGCAACTGTCCGATAAAATATGCGAGTGAAGTACGCATGTGTAATTGAGTAAACAAAACGATGAAACTAAATTTATTGAAGTTATGAAAATCGGGAAAAATTTGTTTAGGTAGCCACTATTTCTTTGCCGCCAATTCACTACTCTCAATGGGAGTGCTGAGTCGCGGTATGTTTAGCGGGCGTTCATTTCATCCATGTTTAAAGATGCATCATAGAAGTAGATATACTACAAATTGTTAACTCAACAACATGAGTTCATCAGATTCATTGAGATTGTGATTTTTTTATTTAATAATGATGCATTCGAATCGCTTTCTCGCAGAAAAATTAAGATAATCTTAAATTTTATATCCTCTTCCTGTGGGTTGATTACCGCAGGCTGGGCTAATCCGTCGGATACATATCTGAGAGAAATGTAAGTGACTGCGTGATGTGGTAGCAATAATTATTTGGGAGGAAATTTTAATGCTAGCGAACATGAACATATATCGTCATATCAAATTATTTTCCTATGCATGGCTAATTTTGGTAGCCCATCTGCACAGCGTGCACGCAAAGCTGCCCATTGACACATAATAAATGCCAAAAAATCTATAATATGTCCTTTTTATTGCTTAGTGAATAGTTTATTTATATTCTCAGTCAGTAAAACATAACAATTTCTTTCTGAAGTTAAAATTGTGTTATGAAAAATACATTTAAAAAAATAATTAATGCTTGCGAACTTTGCTTTATCTCTTTAGATAAAGTACCACCTCATTATTGAGCGTACTTAAAACGGATATAGTCTGATTAGTAAACTGAGTAAACTGAAACCTTGGAACTGCATACTAATCTCGTTATTTGCTATGATATATATACTAGTAGTTCCCGACTACATTTTTATCGACAAAAAATTCCTTATGCTAAAATAGTTTATATGCTGCGCTTTTGATTCCAATTTTCAAAAGAACCCTAGCAATATTTAGTTCAGTATGGTAAAATTGTACAGTTACAATAATGCCCGCATTCCAAATTTTTATAACTCTTTAGCATGCAGCTATGAACATGATATACTATGCTACCAACTCTTTATCACCACTTCTTGCCATATGTTAAACCCGAACTTTATGCAAGTCTAATAACGCTTTGCAATTCAAGCGTCTAAAATCAAGCGGTAAATTTTACTATACATCAACATAATTATGCTTACTGGGCACTTTTGCCCACGACAAATATCCACTGAACTGGCCCATGTTTTGGTAATATCGATTTAAAAAGTGAGTGCACAATGCTTTCCCATGTTGTGAGCTCATAGACTAATTTATATACTCCACCGCTTCCACCACCACATTTGTACTGCTGCTCACAGTGAACAATTTTTGGAACGACTTAAGCTAATCACACACTGAAAAAGTAACAAACTACACGAGGACATAAAATATTATTGCTTAAATACTATTACCTGTAAAACGAAGCCTCACACATCCTTCAATGTGCTGATGTTTGTGGATCGCATTATATTACTTTTTATGCACACAAGCAAAAATAAGTGCCATAATTCATAAACAAACACCACACATTTTTACAAACACAATAACTCAACACAATGTCAGTCTGCAAAAGAGCTGGATGGAAGTGATGTGTCGGAAACCAACACATACACATTATTTGCAGTTCCATTTTTAACAGTTGCTTAAGTTAGTATGACGTGTGTGTCAAAATTTAAATTATAGAGGACAATGTGCATAATTAAAAAGTGCGAATGAACTAACATTTCATTTTTCAAAGTTTTAGAAGTCTCATCCGAACAACGGATCATTTTTTATCAGTATATTTTGGATTTCATGATCCTTGTGAGTTGTATTTAAAACTCCATGCAGTGACGGAAAATTCAGCGAGCTTGAAACATTTCGCATGTGTTATGTGTGAAATGCTTTATCGGAAATCAATCACTCCTTATACGTATACTACTACTGTGTAGTCCATTTTCCACACAAAAATTTCCTGCATGCAGTCCATTTTTGACATTTAACAAGAAGTCTATCCCAGTCTTTGTTATAGGAAAGTAAAATGGAAATTTTGACTATTCAAAGTGTAATTTTACAGTAAGTTTTCATAGATTTGCTACTAAAGTAGTTGGTGAATATTATTTTTTGCCATTTTGAAATTCTGTTTGAAAGTTAGCAGAACTAACTATATATTGCAGATTAGATAACATCATGCGGTGTATATAAGTACACATTTTGTGGACCAGAAATTCAAACCTTACTCTTTCTTATCTAAATCAAATGGCATTGTTCACTGCCCAATCATGATTTCCTAATATTTCTAATGTACGCCATGTGCGCATGCAAATGCAAATGATAAGCTTATCTGGTTTGGCTCAAAAAGTTAACCATATTAACACGTTTTACAGTCTGTTGTTTCGTTTCGCTAAAACATTCCGATTTAGAAACTTAGCTCGAAAATATAATTTTACTTGGTTTTTTAGTCAACATTATTTGGTTTTCACAACCAAGCTGAATACACAAAGGACTGGGTCATTCACCTCACGATCCATGCGGAGCTGCATTTGTAAATACGCAGTGTGTGTTTTTAATTTTTTCAGTTAGCATCTTTCGATCTTTTCTTTATAGCCGTTGAGCGTCTAAAATATCCTGAAATTCTTTTTAAGTAAATTAATTTTGGTTGCTTGCAAATTTTTGAAAAATCTAATTTTCTCTTCTATTAGCGATTCAAATACAAATTGAAAATAACAAAAATTTCCTCTAATCTACATTTCAGGACTTTGGATTCGGAATTCTGAGAGGTTTTCTTCACCTATTTTATTTAAAGAGATTTTGTTTTTGGTTTTCATACAGATTGAATTTTTGAGTGTTGTTTGACAAACACAGCAGCAAACTCACAATGGGCGAGAATTATTTTTTTTAAAGACAGTAGAAAGTAGTAATCAGAATCAGCGAGGTTTTTAACAATACATCCATTTTCCGGCTAAATGGAAATAAGACTCTTCTACCGATCGTTTTCATTCACCAGATTGTTGGAAAATCCTCCGCCTATTTCTGACTGATAGACTGAGCTGAAATTGTGCTAGACTCAGAAAAATGCAAAAATTATATTTTGCCAAGTTGATTTTGAAAACTTGCCTGTTTTTAGTCTTCGCATCTCTACTAGTCACAGTGCTCCACAGTACCTGGGAAAATTCAGTTGAAGACAAGTCCAAACTAAATAATGCTGAGGGTTTCAAACGGCTGAATGATTTAAGGGAAGCACTTACTCAAGCTAAGAAAGAGCTCAGTTCTTCTGACATTAGTCAAACATATTGGCATTATTTAAACTCTCTAAAAACTGGAATTGAAATAAACTCAGAGTTTAATTATAGTCAATTCTCGGAGAATTCTCATACTGCCACTTTATGGAGACCATCTAATTTAAAAGGGGATATAAATGATAGAATTCTGGAGCAACTTGTTCTTAGCATGGACGCTTCTAGGAAACCGGATTTCAATAATGGCAAGGTATTTGTTTACGCGCTTTACGCATGGCATACAATGTAACAAAAGTTTTCAGTATTATACCAATTGCGAAAATATTTTCAGATCAAAAAGATTCTTATCAGAGATGGATTTAAATGGTGGGGTCGCAATTGGGAAAGTCCTCAACTTCTTACTGGATGTCCAGGGGATTTTAACAAATGTTTAATGTTGGAATCCGAACCAATGAGCTCAGTTGATGCTGTGATAGCAGTCAGAGACAATTTTCACGGAGCTACAGTTAGTGCACCAGGCAATGTGCTCACATATTTTTTTATTCTGGAATCTCCGTTAGCTTCAAGAGCAACATTTGTCAGAGATTATGATTTACTTGCCAGCTACTACAGAGGCTCGGATGTGGTTACTCCCTATGCTAAGTGGGTATATTACAACGAAAGTGTAAAGCAGAAAACGCAACGTAAGTTATTTCAATGTTCAGCTATTAGAGTGCGATGGAAATATTGCCTGTTGACCGTGAGAAATTAATTTAATAATTTTCTTGCAGAAAAAGACTACTCCAAGGGGAAAAGCAAAAGTGCAGCTATTTTTGTATCCAACTGTAACACTAGAAACAAAAGACTAGCATACGTCCATGAGCTTCAAAAATACATGAATGTGGATATATTTGGTCGTTGTGGAACTGAAAACTGTCCACGCAAAGAATCCAGTTCCTGCTTTGATAAGCTCAAGAAGGATTACTATTTTTACCTTTCGTTCGAAAATTCAAACTGTCGGGATTACATCACGGAAAAGTTTTTCGACAACGGTTTGAAGTATGGTTTTAAAATTACTATGTTTCTGCATAAAATATGCAAAACTGTAATTTAAATGGAACGCGTTCATTGTTTCAGGAATGACGTTATACCAGTAGTCTTAGGAGCTCATCCAGAAGATTATATTGCCGTAGCTCCAGAAAGATCTTACATACATATCGGTATGATGAGCTCTGATAAAGTATTCAAACTGATTTATATATGCCTAATTTTCAAATTTTTAATCTATATTTTTTATATTTCCAGAGGATTTTGAATCACCCAAACAGCTGGCAGAATACCTTCATTCTTTGGAAAAGAATCCTGAAAAATACAACAGCTATTTTCAGTGGAAAGACACTGGAGAATTCATTTCAACTGAATTTTTTTGCAGGGTTTGTGCAATGACCCACTACGCAGATGTGGTAAGCCCTCCGAAACGAAAAGAAACTTATGTATGGGGATCTCGTTTTGGGGCTACTGAAGACAGTATGTGTTTGGATCCTGGGGAGCAATATTGGGAACGGGAACAAGACTTATAAATTATTTTTTAATAAAAAATTTCTTTGAAGGCTATGTCACCCAAGTTTATTCCCGACTTTAGATACATTAGTAATCATTCCTTTGCAATTGGCATAACAAAAGAAATGTGTGTACCTCTTGGCTACTTGACACACAGTTTTTACATAAAACAAGAATGAATTAACTGGACAGCTAACTTAAACTGGTTAGAAGTATAGTAGTCGATGAATCTTAAACAAGCATTAATTCGAGTTCCCATATAATTTTTTCCTTTGTTATGACGGTGGCATCCAAACTCAACTGGATAACCTTGATCTTTTCGTAGTGATCGCGAGGATGCAAATTCTACGATAAAGCAACTAGGGAGCAAAGTATACTAAAAATGTTGGATACGATAGGATTATTTAGAATACGCACTGCACTACTGCTACGTAGCAGGGCTAATCACGAAAACCATATGCGGCTACATCCACGAGCAATTAATCCGGAATTGCAGTCACCATAACTAAATATATTGATAGGTCAAAGTAATTTACGGATCGAATCAGCCATATGCAATTAAATGCACACAATATACATGCAATATATGTTATCTTTCTTGAAATTATTTGTTTTCATACTCACATAACTGTAAGATTTTCATGGATCATATAATACAGTAGCTGAAAACATCATTTTACCGTGTCCAGTCCATATCCATTAACACTAGCTTAAAATATGGATTGTTCAAGTGCATATAAATGCTTAATTACGGGTTTTTGAGGTTCCGGAACTGAAATAGAATTTTTGGTTGGTTGTAGTTAGTTAGTACGAAATTACGAAGCTCAATAATACATACAGGTGCACTATGCTTTTTGTGCCAGTGGCATTCTTATTGGTTAAGCTGTGTATTACATAGCAGCTGTAGTTTAGCAAGCGCACAATAACAAAAGTGATAAGAATTTGAGCAGAAATCTTTTTGTTTCGCTACAACACTACTCGCGATCGTGAACATTAATTTCGTTTTTAATTTGAAAACAAATGACGTGATCAGTTTCAGTCATGAGCATTTGAAATGCTGTTGGGGAAAGTTTACACTTGACAGTACACAATGTGTATTATCGTTAAATGATGTACACAGAAAGGATTTAACTGAAAGGAAGTAAATAGTTAATGTAATTGACATCAAATTCTGGGTCAACTTAATAGTAGGAAACGGTGAATTAAGCATGATTTTTTGAAGAAATCTGATGAGTATCGCATTTTACTTACAGCTGTGACGGGTAAGGTTTAATTTTATATGGCTCAATTTGTCATAAATTTGTATTTGTATATTGTATATTAAATTATGACTTCAAAATTATTGCTCCAGATTCCTGCATCGTTTTGTCTGATCATCGACATCGGGAAGGACATACACAGCTTCCATCATGTCGTCCTAGAGTGGAATTAGGAATTTTTCGAATTATAAAGCAAACAATTGCAACTTTTGTTTTTTCAGTCAAACGAGCGCTCGTTTTGGCATACATCCAAAATCAAATATCACTACTCCAACTTCGTTTAATTACAATGTGGTGACAATCAGCAGTCTACCGACTTAAATATAAACGTTTTTTCAGTCAATCATTATCGTACCTTCGTAATACCTCTTTAAGTTTTACAAATATTTGGCAACTGAAATGGAATTTATCAAAAATATAGCCACTAACTGTTCTATTTGGACTCTTCTTATGAATCAAGCCAGTTAAGTCTATAATCATACAGAAGTTAGATTTGGATCCCATCCCTGTTGTCATAAGTTGTAAATAAAAAATGGGGGCTGACAGTACGTTGGATACTAAAGGGCCTGAAAAAATGGAACGGCAAGACTCAGCCTTATCAATGTATTCCATGGGCAAGGAAGCCTGCAGGTTGTGCACATGTTTGCATGTATCTAAATGCTCATTATCTTTCCATTTTACACTAACCATATTTTCATTTTTATTTTCATCTGTATTTAGAATTTGCCATTGTGATTCCTCATGTGGCGAACTGATTTCCCCATGCTACTGCTCTGGAACCTTGCTATGGGTTCATCAAGACTGCTTACAACATTGGATCAGGGCCTCCAACCACAAAACTTGTGAACTTTGCCACTACCCTTTTTCAGTGAGAACAAAGTTGAAGCCGCCATGTTGTTGGGAAGCGTTACCCATGACCTCAGCAGAGAAGCGAAGATTTATCTGCTCAGCAATTTTCCATTCTATTGCTCTAGGATGTGTTATGTGGTCCTTGTATGTTTTAATTGGTAAGCTAACCGCAAAACCAAATGTGAAATAAGTAAGCGATTGCAAGCGATCACTAAAACCTGATGATTATAATTTATCTTGCCTGAAAGAATTGGAATGTTTTTAATGGAATATTTTAGACCGCACGATTGACGAGATCCACCATCAAGAGTTAGAATGGCAATTCTGGACCAAAATAGTCGTAGAAGCCATTGGGTGCTTGGGTGCCGGGATTTTAATTTATGTATGGGGGAAGTCTTACGTGTCTTTGGTAGTAAAGTGGATTTCTTTCAATAGAACATTCATGATTGTCAGCTCGAACCCCAAAATTCGTCGTCCTCCATCATCACCACCATCCCCATCCATAAATTTGTGTCAAACTCATCTTAATACTAGTCGGATAGGAACTAACGTAAATAACGGCGTTGTGGCAGATGTGAGTTGTTCTAGTCCCCAGAGCGGAAATAGTGGTGATGCCCCCTCCGACAAATCTCATCGTGATGCCATGGCTTTACTATTACCCCCTGTAGGGTTAGGGTATCCCCTTTCTTCTGATTCTCAGCAACAGCTCCCGTTGTCCGTCCAGGTTGAAGATCCGTAGGAATAAAGAAGTGGCAGCTTTTACTCATTTAGCTAGTGATAGCGTATTTGTTTGTGTGCGTGGTGCTGAAGGCAGAACTTAACTACTCGCTAAAAACTGTGGCAGCGCAAAGTTTCGAGCAGGTTTTATATACATCCTTTGTTTGTTCTGTGGAGCTAGTGATCGTGAATTTTTCGCTACTTAAATAACGATTGCTGTGTGTGAACTACTTAAATACTTGAAGTACTTATGCTTATGAAGGACGTCTTCGAAAGATTGCTCTGGGGAACGGTTGAAAGACAGGATGACGTTCTAGTGAAGTGACAATTTGTAGGCAATGTAAAATGCTATCATTGAAATCATTGTGAGTGCTTTTAAGTTTAAGAACGATGTTAGGTAAATCCCTTTAACTGAATTGGATGAATCTTTATTATTGAAAATCCATCTCTCCCACCCCCACCCCTACATTAAAAGGGCTGAAAATTTAATGTTGGGTTGGGTTGAAGTTTGTTTTCTATAGAATTCTCGTATTGTTTATCTATATGCGAACATGTAAAACTGTGATTTCAAGTATCGTTGCGTTACATTGTTATTTTTACTCATTTACTCGGTAATTATAGTTTGCAAGATTGAGTGAAAAACTAATTTTAAGTATTCAGTACGTAATTGTATTCTCATTTAATAAATAGCTTCTCCGCATTTCTCTGGCAGAATACATTGACATAAACTGACTGAAATAAGTTTATCAATGTTGACTTTTCATCTCTCTTATATCAACACGTTTAATTTTTTTTGCTGATCGATTCTCGATTGATTTGTTATTGCTCGGAAACCTATTTATGTACCCTATGTATTTTATCATCGGTATTATTTCCCAGGTATTCTTTTGTATGTTTTATGAATAAGGGTTGAAACTGAAACAATAGTCACACACTGTTGTGTGGGCTTAATGGGTTAATTGCTGTATAATGAGAGCTAATGTTATACGTATGAGAGGAACAATGTTAGGAATTTAAAATCAATCATTTCTTCAATTATCACATGAAAAGGAAAAAATGAAAATTTATTATCTCTCCACTATACTTAAATTTTGTGTGTAGGAAACAAAAATACCTAAAGGTGCTTAACATGCAAATCGGAGCAGAAATGTTGCAAGTTTGTAATACCACCACAAAAAATCAAAATATTCTTGTGTTTAGATTAGATTGTAAACATAAATTATAGTCGGAAAATCATGTTAAATCTTGGATATCATGAAACAAAGTCAATTCAATTAAGTGCTTGTATCGATCCAGAAATCCTGACTGAAAGGAAAACATTAAAGCGGTAGATTGGCAAAGCTTCAATAGCTTCTCAAATCCTCTCATTATGTGGTGTGGTTAATACATTAGCATAGAACATTTTCAGGATCAGCGTTTGTGTTACTTTTCATTAAGTATGATGTGTTTTCAATACCATAAATATGTTTTGTTGTACTCGTATCATGTTTGTGATGTTATCATGTAGACTGTTGTAATTTTTTTGCATATAAAGTTATGTTGTAAACCGTACAAATATAATTTAAAGAGTTGGAACTTTTATTTCTTTACACTGACAAAATACATTTAAAAGTCATATTTGCATACAGTGAATTGGTCCATGCCAATGCCATATCTCTAAATAAATAGCTGCCTGTACAGAGGACATATATTATATTTCATTTATAAACGGTACAAAATGTAAATAAAACTATCCTAGCTCTCAAATTGTCCGCGTATCCAATATAAAGTCACTAGATTCGGAAAAAAACAGTAAATTACATCCTAAAAAGTAAGTCGGTGGATATATGATAGAACAATGGGCCTACATGTACATATCTTTAGATCGAAGATAAATTACTAATTATTTTGTGATTTCGAAAGCAGTTCCATTTTTGGTATTTCGCGATTCCATCGGCAAGGGTTGAATTATTGGGACCTGATTACCCAGGTAAAATGGTTTTGGTACGTTAAACGTTACTCTGGAGTTTTCGCCACGAAGCTGGTCCTATAAAAACAATATTACATTTTAGTTTTTCAAAACCCGACTTTTATAAGTGCTTCTAATCTTTTCTAATCTAGACTATCATTCCTTTGAATTTCTTACCTCATTATCGTGGAGAGGCATGAATACAGGGCCTTGTTCTTCCTCTTGATTACGATCAGATAAAACACTTTTCTTAAATGCTTGAGATGCTTGGAATCTGTTTTGGGGTGGAATTTGTTCCTTTGCGAGTAACTTTTCTTTGAGTTTCTCATAATTCTGTCTCTCAGCTCTCAAGAGTTTCTCCAATTTAGCGTTTTCCTACGAATAAAGAATGTAGCAATAATTAGCACTACAGTAGTGAGGCTGTATTCTGCCTGGATTCTAATACAATTTGGTTTAAAAGATACATACTTGAACTAATTTCTGGTTCTTATCCTTTAGATTCACAGTATGATGGATCTTTTGCTTCACATTTTGATGACCAATGATCTGAGCATACTGTTGAGCGATTTCCTCATAGTCTGCCTCCTTTTTACGCATTTCTGAGATTTGGAGTTCCAAGCGTTTCTTTTCGCTCTCAAATGATTCACAGTGCAATGTCAACCGGTTCAATTGCGCTTTGGTTGTATCTATTTCTTCTTGATGTTCTCTAAAATGCTGAAGCTCTTGGTCTTTGATTTTCCTATCATAAAAAATCAAGATAAGATAACTAACTATTTAACGTACTAACAACATTTAAATCAGGTTAAAATTTAGGAAAATTTTCACTTACATCTTACGTCTTAAATCACTAACAAGTGTATCCAACAAATCATTGCTGGCATCACTGAGTAGTTTAGCTTCTTTAACCTCCGCCAATTCATTTGCTTTTTGCTCCAGTAGTTGTTTGTCCGATGCACAATTAGCTCTCAAAGCTTCAACTTCCACAGATAAGCCTTCCATTTGTTTTATCAACACATCAATCTCATGATCCTTCTCCATTCTGAACCTCGCTTCTTTCGTAGCAAACTCATCTTCTATTTCCGTGTAAGCCAGCTCAAACTGTGACCTTTGATTCGCAAGCTGGTCTTCTAGCTCAGCCGTTTTCTCCTTCAACTGGTTGATTTCTCCATCACTATGACAGATGATGAAATTAACTTTGTCTTCATGCACTGCCAATTGCTGCTTCATCTCCATTTCGTGCTGCTTCTTCAACTCACTTAGGGCAGTTTTTCTTTCTTCAGTTAGTGTAGTTCTGAGCTCTTCCAATTTTATTGCATGATCGTTTGTGAGGCTAGTTTGAAGATTCACAAGCTGGACTTCATAATTATGAATCATAGTTTCTTTTTCTGCTGCAAGTTGTTGATTCGTCTCAATCTCGACTTCATAATTCCGTCGTAAAACTTCTTTATCAGATTCAAGTTGTTGACGAGCGGCAAACTCCATTTCAAAATTCTGTTGTAAGGTCTCTTTTTCAGCTTCAATATTTTGACGGATTACAAGCTCCGCTTTATAATTCTGTTGTAAAGCCATCATCTCAGATTCTAGCTGGTCAATCAAACTTTGTTTATTTTCATCAGCAGCAATTAAATCCATCATTTTTTCTTCGTGCTGTCTCTTTAGTTCTTTTTCTGCATTTTCGGCTTCCTCTGTAAGCTCTGACTCGAGCATTTTCAATTTGTCTTCATACTCAGTTGTAAGATTATTTCGAAGACTCTCCAGCTCATAGGCATAATTTAGCTTCAAAGTGTCCTTATCAGCTTCAAGTTGTTCCCGGGTAGACATTTCATTCATTTCATGCACTGCCAATTGCTGCTTTATCTCCATTTCGTGCTGTTTCTTCAACTCATTTAGAGCACTTCTGTTTTCTTCAGTTATTCTAGTTCGGAGCTCTTCCAATTTTGTTGCATGATCGTTTGTGAGGCTGGTTTGAAGATTCACAAGCTGGGCTTCATAATTTTTAATCAAAGTTTCTTTTTCTGCAGCAAGTTTTTGATTCGCCTCTTCAAGGTCGGCTTCATAATTCTGTCGTAAAACTTCCTTGTCAGCTTCAAGTTGTTGACGAGCTGCAAGCTCCATTTCAAAATTCCGTTGTACGATCTCTTTTTCAGCTTCAATATTCTGACGGGTTACAAGCTCCGCTTCATAATTCTGCTGTAAAGCCATCATCTCAGATTCTAGCTGGTCAATTACATTTTGTTTACTTTCATGAGCCGCCATTAAATCCGTCATTTTTTCTTCATGCTGTCTCTGTAGTTCTTTTTCGGAATTTTCGGCTTCCGCAGTAAGCTCAGACTCGAGCATTTTCAATTTGTTTTCATAGTCAGCTGTGAGAGTGTTTCGAAGGCTCTCCAGCTCACAGGCATAATTATGCTTCAAAGTTTCCTTATCAGCTTCAAGTTGTTCCCGGGTGGACATTTCATTCATTTCATGCACTGCCAATTGCTGCTTCATCTCCATTTCGTGCTGTTTCTTCAACTCATTTAGAGCACTTCTGTTTTCTGCAGTTATTGTAGTTCGGAGCTCTTCCAATTTTGTTGCATGATCGTTTGTGAGGCTGGTTTGAAGATTCACAAGCTGGGCTTCATAATTTTTAAACAAAGTTTCTTTTTCTGCAGCAAGTTTTTGATTCGCCTCTTCAAGGTCGGCTTCATAATTCTGTCGTAAAACTTCTTTATCAGATTCAAGTTGTTGACGAGCGGCAAACTCCATTTCAAAATTCTGTTGTAAGGTCTCTTTTTCAGCTTCAATATTTTGACGGATTACAAGCTCCGCTTTATAATTCTGTTGTAAAGCCATCATCTCAGATTCTAGCTGGTCAATCAAACTTTGTTTATTTTCATCAGCAGCAATTAAATCCATCATTTTTTCTTCATGCTGTCTCTTTAGTTCCTTTTCGGAATTTTCGGCTTCCGCTGTAAGCTCAGCCTCGAGCATTTTCAATTTGTTTTCATAGTCAGCTGTGAGAGTGTTTCGAAGTATCTCCAGCTCACAGGCATAATTTTGCTTCAATGTGGACTTCTCAGCTTCAAGTTGTTCACGGGTGGACATTTCATTCATTTCATGCACTGCCAATTGCTGCTTCATCTCCAAATCGTGCTGTTGCTTCAACTCATTTAGGGCACTTCTGGTTTCTTCAGTTAGTGCAGTTCGGAGCTGTTCCAATATAATTGCATGATCGTTTGTGAGTCTAGTTTGAAGATTCACAAGCTGGGCTTCATAATTATGAATCATAGTTTCTTTTTCTGCAGCAAGTTTTTGCTTCGCCTCTTTAAGGTCAGCTTCATAATTCTGTCGTAAAACTTCTTTATCAGCTTCAAGTTGTTGACGAGCTGCAAGCTCCATTTCAAAATTCCGTTGTAAAGTCTTCTTTTCAACTTCTAGATTTTGACGGGTCATAAGCTCTATCTCAAAATTCCGTTGTAAGGTGTCCTTTTCAACTTCTAGATTTTGACGGGTCACAAGCTCCATCTCCAAATTCCGTTGTAATGTGTCCTTTTCAACTTCTAGACTCTGACGAGTCAAAAGCTCCGCTTCATAATTTTGTTGTGAGGTCTCCTTTTCAACTTCTAGATTTTGACGGGTTACAAGCTCCGCTTTATAATTCTGTTTTAAAGCCATCATCTCAGATTCTAGCTGGTCAATTAAATTTTGTTTATTTCCATGAACCGCAATCAAATCTGTCATTTTTTCTTCGTGCTGTCTCTTTAGTTCTTTTTCTGCATTTTTGGCTTCTCCAATAAGCTCAGTCTCGAGCATTTTCAATTTGTTTTCATAGTCAGCTGTGAGAGTGTTTCGAAGGCTCTCCAGCTCAAAGGCATAAGTTTGCTTCAAAGTGTCTTTCTCAGCTTCAAGTTGTTCGAGGGTGACCATTTCATTCATTTCATGCCTGCATTGTTCAATTTGATCCATGAACTTTCGTGTTTCTAGTTCATCGTGGCTTAATATACTAGACTGAGATGAAGCTCGTGTTAATGATCGGCTCTCCGATCCAGTACGCAATTGTGTTCTATTCATTCGTGTGCCAGAAGACGATCGTAGCACATAGCTCGATCTATCAATTCCTCGTCCCCTTTTACAACTTGAGCCAGGAGTGGGGTTCAAAGGTACACGAAATTCGCCAGACTGGCCATCATTACTGGTCTTATCTGAAAAATTTAAAATCCACAAGTTTACAAGCAACTCTATCATTAGGTATATTTATCCGTCCGGTCCGTATGATACTTTACTCACTTGAGGATTGAGTGAGAGAATAGGGTACACATCCAGGCACACGGTTATCATATTTCGGATCATATTTTCCAACAGGTGGTGCAAAACCTGAAATAATAAAACGAACACCACTTAGGGAATAATGAAATACAAACATAAATTACCATAAAAAGGCTAAAATATATCATCATCATCATATATCTTTAAGATAAAATGTTTAGCTTGCTCCGTCATACATGGTATTTCATCGTAGTATCTTTTGATCGGGGCCTTGTTAAACGCCATTGCAGCAACTGTCTGACAGTCTCGTTTTCAATCTACAGTGTATAAACAATAAAAGAACTTCATTAAGGATTCAGGATGACGATTATGAGGAGGAATTCGAACTAAAACGAAAACTGTCCCTTTATAGTATAGTCCCACTTCGTAACCGTACACGCACTACACTAGAGGATCGCACTAGTGTTTAGCTGTTAGATCGGTTAATTAAGCCTAGAGTTACACTCAAATCGGACTGCAAAAAGTTGCATTACACTCTACTATGATCTTATCTCAGCCAAGATAGTAACACTCACTAATACAGCTGAGTTCATTAACATGTAGCACGGAATTACGGAATCTTTTCCAAATGGTATTACCCTACCTTTAGATACTTATAGATTCCAGACTACTGTTTAAGTTCAAGTTGGAATGTACGAATTCTAAAAAAAAATTACACTTTTGAAAAATATGAAAACAGAGGAAGAATCATTTTGAAAGATTAAAAAGTTTGTTTACCAGAAGGACCACAGTGCCTGAAATCATAAATGGCTAGGGAACTTTTAAATCGTCATTTAACTGTTTCTTATTGTTTACAAGTTTGTTTGCTCTTGATGATTGTTTACTGCCGTCGAACTGGCTGAATATACACTCAAGATAGCAGTGAACCCACAGTGCGAACACTAAAGAGACTGAAGAAGAAAAACTGATAACCGAAGCAAGCAGAACCCACAACCCAGAAGAACGAGAAGACGAGAATGAAACCAACGGAAAATACATGGCGGTCCTAAAAATATTCCCGCCATAACTCTGACTAATCATAATAGCGTTTTTTGTTGTCACTTTAGTCACATGAGAGTTTTAAAGTTTTGACCGGTAAAAAAGTTGCATGGTATGTACAATTGATTTTTTTCTTTTTTGCTGAAACAAAACTTTTTATACGATACTAAATTTTTTAATCGAATTTGTGAGCATGTTCGCCTTAGTTTGAACTTGTTCTGTAACGAAAGGTGGAGTTATAAAAAAATTTTATTCCAAAACTGATTCTGTGTGGTTCGATGGATGCTGCCCAAGTTAGAAATGTAAGGTTGTAAAGTTTTTAATATTTCATTATAAACCGATTTTTGGGAGGGATTTTACTATTTGGGGAGATGTTGAAATCACAAACACCACCACCGCCACTTCCAAACCGTAAAATAATTATTAAGAATTCCGTCTGCAAAAAAGCAGCATGTGAGACTGTGAGACTGTGAGACCTGTGATTTAATTTAAACCGAGAACTGCGACGCGAAAAGGCTCCGCCCGATATGTAGGAGCTCCGCCCACACTTGAGGATTATTTCTAATCTGGCCGAGGGGGGAGTGGGGGAGGCTTTTCGAGCACAGGCCTGTGTGCAGAAGGGAGCTGGGAAGGCCTTGGGTTCGGTAATCGCCGAAGGCGATTTCCGGCGGGCCTTCCCAGTTTCCTTCAAACGAGGGGTTGTGTGAAGCAAAAGTCTCTTCAGCGTCCCCCCACGATCCGTTTTACTGACTCTGTACTGAGGACGGGATTCTTAATAATTATTTTACGGTTTGGAGGTGGTGGTGGTTTAGGCGGTGGTGGCGGTGGTGGTGGTGGTGATTTCAACATCTCCCCAAATAGTAAAACCTGTCCGATTTTTGGATAGAGAATGTAAATCGTTCGGTATTTTTTTTTGCAGTTAAAAGATTTCCTATATCTGTACAATAGGATTAGTGAGCATTGCTTCAAAAAATGCGTTTTCAATATGGGAACTAGAGATTTGGACAATGACGAATCACATTGCGTAGCTACATGTGCCCAAAAGCATGTGAACACTGGTCGAAAAACGTTGGAACTTTTTTCTGCAATCAACCCAGCTTTTCAAGAGAAAAAATTAGTGGAACAACAAGAGCAACTTAAGAAAATTGAAAACGAAAAAGTCGCCGCTGCGGCTGCTGCTGCTGCCGAAGCTGAAAAGTCTGCTGTTGCTGATATTGAGAACAACGGAAAAAGTAAACTACCTTAAATATATTTCAACCGTTGGAAATTACAATGCTCATACCAACATTGCATAAGCTTATAATCAACTGTATTTCGTTAACAGGTGCTTTTCAATTAGAATCAGAACCGGATTTCTCGTCTTGAGCTATGCCTTCATTCCAAGTTGCAGACTTAAATTTGTGGTGGTAAAGTGTTTTAGATTGAGACAACTGATGCTGTTTAACTGATCGTTTATAATTCGTATTTGCACCAAAAACTCATCGTAGCATTACCTTCATCATATCGTAGTGTAGTATTTGTTCGAAACTCTATTTATTGATAACAATGGCCAGTAACAACAGCATGGGCGAAGGCGATCCTTTTTCATCCTGTTCTGAAAATCATGATAAAAAACGAACAAGAAGACTTTGCCTGGTCACTATGATCGGATTACCGTGTAGTGGAAAAACAACATTGAGCAAAAATCTGCAGCTGGTGTACTCTCGTTGGAATGATATTAATTTACTCCCCATCTCTTACGATGACTTTGTTCCTTTGGAGACTCAGAAGACCTTTCCTTCTAGACCTCTGATGGCCAAGTGCATTCGAAGGAACTTTGTTAGTACGATCAATTTTATGGCTAAGGAACTAGGAATAACAGAATCTCATGGAAAAGATTTCCGTTGGAAGAGCTTCAGTTCCTCTTTGTCGGCTGATGCAGACGAGTTCTTACCAAAGGAAACCTTCGTTTTCGAACTGGCAAACTACTTTAAAAGGAATGAAAAATATGTCGGCGATCATAGCACTGACATAATCATTCTAATTGATGACAATAATTACTATAAAAGTATGAGGCATGAGTTCTTTACTATAGCGAGAGAACAATGCATGGGGTTTTGTCTTTTATATTGTCATGCTCCTGTAGACATTTGTTTACAACGTAATGCTAAGAGAGAGCAAGCAACAAGAGTTCCTGATAGTGTAATTCTCGATATGGATAAAAAGTTGGAAGAACCAGATTTATTGAAAAATGAATGCGACACCTATTGTCTCCAAGTGGGGTATGTTGGGTCAAGAAAAAGCAAAATCAGAGTGATTCACTATGTTTTCACCAGAGCGTTAGAAAATCCTGTCAGTCCTTTGCCGTTGGATAGAACTGAAGTCATTGAAAAAGAAAGGAAAATATGCTCAGAAAACGCAGTGCACCAGGCTGACCTAATTCTTAGAAAATGGTTGCATTCCGAATTAATAGTTTCATCGACAACTTCAGCGAAAAGTAAAAAGCAACTAAGTCAAGAAATGGTACAGATGAAGCGTTTAACACTGGAAAAATTACGTTCCGGGGAAATAGTGCTGCGCTATGGCGTAGAGGATGAGTTTGAATATCGAAATGAAATTTTGGAGGCCATTAAAAATATTAAACTTGAGAAAAGCAACGAGTCTATATGACAATTTAGTTGAATTATAAATGTCCATTATCTTTTTATTTACATAAAAAAATTTGTTAGAATGTCAGAAATATGTAAATATTTAATCCATGAAAGGCCTACTGTATATAAACATAATAAATTAAAAATAATCTTGCAAATGTCTACCAGTTTGGCCGTCCAACCTATTTTATTGCATTTGTTTTGTTCTTTATATTATTCATTGTCCAGTAAAGCTTCTACTTCTCGAATCTACAAAACAAGGATGAGATTGTGACAATTGTGAGTTATCTTCTATCAACGGAGTTTAACAAGGCATTATATTTATATTAGCAGTAACAAGTAAGTAACATCAACTTACTTCCCGTTCCTTTTCGGTTTGATCATTTAAGAGTTTGTCAAGAACCCTTTCCAGTCGTGCCCGCAACGCCAAGTTGTCAATAGTCGATAGCTCGGTTTCTTGAATGGACCTTCGAGCACTCACTTCCGTAAGTTGCTGTTTCAGTTTGTCCAGATGGCTTCTTAATCCCTCTGAAATAACACATTACATTTTGCATAAATTTAGAGAAAAAATACAAGTAATAATTGGATCGGTTTGTGTTGTGAATGACTTTTTACCTTGACTCATACTACGAGTGTCAGTACTAGAGCGAGGTTGACGCTTGCTATGCGACTTGGAGGACTTTTCTGGTGAAACTGAAGCCCTTCCAGAAGAACGGAACATTTCTCTGGAAAATGATGTAGCATATTTCTTGTCTTTGCTGTGACCTTGTTCCTAATAACGAAACCGTTTCATTATGATGGGTTTCATTATTAAACGGAACTTCCATTAAAGCCAAAGAAAACTGAAGATATCAATTAAAGGATTTTATTTCATACCTGTGAGTTGGATGCTACAGACATAGAATCCGACCTCTGACTTTGACTGTCGTCGTCATCCAATGACATACGGCTTTCTTCATCCCCTTCACCTTGAGTGGCTCCATCATCTTCATCAGCATCTGAATCACTAAGGGTCTCACCAAAAAGTTCTAAATTGAAAACAAGGTTGCGTTATATAATTACTTTGGCTATGTAAATGCCAAATTCCCTAGAAATCAAATGAGTTAATTAATTAGGTATTCATGTCTAACCGAAAGCAATTTGACTAGCACTTCCAGTGGTTCCAGGCTCTTCATTTGTCTTCGAGCCATGCATAAGAACATCTTTTCCACCTCCTTCACGAGATTTATCTTCCTCTTCGTCAATAACTTCCCAACTAACGTGTTTTGCTTCGTAGTCCATTCGAAGTAGTCGTCTAACTTCTTTTTCGATTTCTGGTTGGTCAGAATATTGCTATATGAAAAAATTGAATCTATTGACAATGTTTTTTAATTTTAAATTAGTCTTTTTCATCAATTTTTTTCATACCTTTTTCTTCAAGATTTTCCGAAACCGCCGTTTTCTAACATTTTTTAATGGAGGAGTTATTCCATGTGGAAACAAGTATTTTTTATCTACTTTGAAGTCTTTCTTCTTTTGAGGCTTTGGGTCTTCTTCAGGCACAGGCTCCTCCTCTTCAGTGCAGATGAGCATCTGTATAAAAACTCATCATAGTTAAAACGAAATCAATCATTGAAAATACTGCCGTAATAAAAAAATAGGGCAGTGTTTTAATCGTTTCAGTTATACATTTGCATTACCTGACACACATCAGCAGTTTTGTAAATCGTTTTTCTATCCATTGTTTTGTGAGATTCCATAATACAAGGCAAATCCTGCAACTGTACACCAAATAAACATATATTTCAGTGTTCATGGGCACATCATCACATAAAATACCACACACACCGAGTAATTTGTTTCGTTTTTTTGAACATTTACCTTAGCCGGCAACACATAATGATCAAAGAAAAGAGTCCCACGTCTCATGTCAGGCTCCATTCTGAGTTTCAGCCGATCTTTTAGACTTGTAGAGCCATTTCTCAAGGCTTCTCGCAGTCCTGCGGCTGGGATCTAATTAAAAATGAGTTGAATCCAAATTTAAACTGAAACATTAAAAAATATTTCCAAATTTCCAAAAAAAAAATCCTTTTAACCTCCGGCAGTCTCAAAATGATTTGGCTTTCTAGCTCCACGGGAAAATTATCTGGGTGCGACATTTTCTTAACGCCACCAGCGTGTTTTTTTCAATCCTCCAGATAATTAACTTCTTTTACAAATAATAAGAAGTCCTTAAAATTATTTTGGAAAATAATTCAACTGAAACTTGATGGACTTTACATTACAGAGAATTTATTACAGAAAGCAAATATTTGATGTTTCAAATAATTGTTCCCACGCTTTTTTCCTAAGACATAGGGCGATCAACAATAGCATCACATGCATCAATAGATGCATCATTCCTTTGTTTTGTTCAATGCTCTCGACCGTCTTGTCTCATTTAAATTACGGTCAAAGTAACGTCACGTATTGGGATTACGTATTGAATTTGATTTATCCTCCATTATAATGCGTTTTTATTTCACGGTAGCGTCAAATATAATAAAGAACTCATAATATATCATAATAAGAATGATCCTGATTGGTGCATGGCTGGAATCAACATTTTAAAAATGCATAAATGTTGAAGTTAACTTAATAGCCGTGATCGTCGATGCAATAGCAAATAGATTCATAATTGTCGAATCTTGGTGTGTATTGGGTTATTGGGTAGGTTATAAGTCTCAAGGCTATGTAAAAAATTAAAGTTTTTCTAAGTTTGACTTTCAGCTATATTTGCAAGAGTTACTTTTCCAAGGTTAAAGGTAAAAAAAGGTTTAGAAGGAATCTGTAAACTGCATAATACAATGCCAACACAATAATTTGTACCATCTGTACTAGATCTACATAAACGAGTCAACAATGACTTCCAAAAAATACATTATAGATGAAAATTGTATTAAAGTTGAAAAATGATCTGGAAATCTGCATTTATAATTTCATTTATGATCAGTGTTGCAAATAAATGTAGCTTACAAGTTTTAAGGGGTATAAAGGACGCAAAATTGGTAAATATTTTTAGTCACTGTTGAATTTTGTTCCAGTACCACATACCGCATCTAGTTTCTGAACATTTTCAGCCGCAGTAATTTTTATTAATTTCAAGAAAATGGGCAAAGTAGTACTTCTAATCTGCTTCCTTGTGTTCCTGTTTGCTGCCGTTTCCAGTAAGAGCTATATTCCTCCTCCATTTTTTGAGGTAATAAGGCTATAACATTTTTAGTGAGCGTTTTTAATCAAATAATAATTTTCTTGTAAAATCATGTTTGATTATCTTCTTAATGAAGTATGTCACTGGAGTTGATTTCAGGGGACAACCCAATGGTGATGACAGTCGATTTTTTATAACTCGTGAGAAAAATTTCACAATATAAAAATCCAATTATATCATTTTGCCATACATTATTCTATCTATATCTTGATCGATCTTCCAATTAAATATCGTTTATATTGTTCTGACGAACGATAACACTTTTCTTGCAGCTACTGTTGTCGTTCCTGCTGGGAGAAAATGAAACTACAGGAATCAATGCGTGTGTAAAATTAGGTCCTATTCAATCTGTCCGCTTGCTTTTTGTGATGCATTTCAATTATGAAAACCCAAATAATTTCCAAAAAGTTTCTGAATAAAGCCTTTCAAATCTGAATTTTGAACAGTGACAATGCCAATTTCGCATCAAAGGTTGAATTATTTATTGTTCCCACGGACATTGCAATGAACATGATCACTTTTATGCCAAATAACCAGTCTGTCTTCCTATTCAAGTATATAGTGAAATGAGATGCATTCATACTACTCTAGTGATCTAAGAAATAATCTTGGAAGTTCCAAGTCTTCCTTAATAAAAAAAATACATTCAGAAGACTTTGAAGCAACGTTGTAAGCATTATTTCGTTCGTAAATGGGCTACTTTGATGTGTCGCCTTATTCACACTTCTAGCGGTCACTTTCCGCATCACAATTATTTGTTCAAAGACTTCCCAGGCTGGCATTTAACTGTAACCCATATCTAAAGCTCTTGATGGGTTTCTTTCACATACATGTGTGTTGAGAACATCATGTCATGTCATCACCTATTGCATATTCAAAGCATTAATGCTTTAATAATGCATAGCTTCCATAAGAATTAGGATATGACTGGGGCAATAGTAAATAGTATATACAAACAACGAAACAACAAAACGAGATAAGATAATCAAGTGAATAATCCTTAGAATTCTGTTCAATTCCAATTCACCTTTCAGTTCCATTAACCTTTTCAAATTCATTGTTTCAGGATTCCGATGAAAGCTTCCAACATTCAATCTCTAGACTGACAATATTTCTATTATTGTTTATCTTTATACAACACTCAAGTCGTGCGTAATTTATGTTATCTTTACCAATACTCAAACGCAAATTGTACTTAAGCCCAGTACAATTTTAACTGCTGTCAGTGTATGCAATCTTAATGTAATTAGAATGTAATCTAATAAAATTGAAATGTTTTGAAAAAATTTGAACCGTCAAAAATTCAAATACATGGGAAATGGCATTTTCACCTTGTACGTTTTAATCTTAACTAAATGGTTTCAAAATATGTGTGCACTTGGTTGCTTGATTTATACTTATACAAATTACTGTCACTAACATTCAAATGTAAAGATTTTTCAGGAAAGGACTGAGAATTTTTTAGTTAAGTTTTTGTTGTCGTATGACCTGAAAGCTGGCTCAAATAGAAACCACAGATTACAAACTACAAACAACAGCTCATAATCTTTGGTATTTGTTTGACCAGTCAGTCACATTGCTGCACACATATATAGATATACTATTATGCTTACAACACAGGATAAATGTTACACTGAATTTTTTACAGTTTCCAGTATATCAGTGTGACACTGATCAATGTGATTTATACAATATTTGTCTCAGGAAATTTTTTATTTTAAATATACTTTATGAGTACAAGTGTGGTTCTACTGGTTATGCATTTCTTGCTGCAAAAGCATTGAATTTTGAGATGTGAAGTTATGAAAAACGGTTTAGAAGAGGTTCCAGGAATTGATGCTGAGCATAACCTGTGTATACGCACTGCTTGTATTGAATAGGAAAGTTTAATCTCGAGTGACTTATTATTAACTCATAAATATGGATGAGTTATGTGGATCTCAATTCTGGGTACCACCATTGTCATTAAGAACTGCCAAAAATGTAAGCCATTTTAATTAAAGCGTATGCAAATAAAACCCATTACTTTTTCAGGATTGGGATAAAACATGGAACACAGATAGTCCATTTCTTACAGCGTGTTTTGAAGAAACTGTTCTTGTATGGACTCCTTGTGCCTTCTTATGGATTTTTGCTGCTTTGGATATTTACTTTAGCATACGGACTTCAAATCGAGTTTGTCCATGGACAGCTTTTAACATAGTGAAAATTTTAATCCCTCTGCTTTTGATTGCATGCGACACTCTACGTATTGTCATCTTACTTCGTGATGATTATACGGCCACTGAAAATGAATCAGCTTACCCCATTTCGCAAGTGATTTATGATGCTGAATACATAGGACCGGCTCTCAAAATCGCCTCATTCGTACTAAAAATATGATATCACAAACTTTTGAACAATAATTTTCAATCGGAAAACTCAATAATCATAATTTTGTCATAGGTTCTTTATATTTGTCTATTCCTATTGGCAAAGTCTAAAGGGAATAGATCGTCAGGAGTACACTTTGTATTTTGGTTTTTATTTGCGATTTGTGAAGGAATTCGATTTCGAACTACAGTTTTGAATCCTCAACAGGTAAGAAAATATCAGTGCATTAATTATAAAAAAAGGAAATTTTATCTAATGCTGATTTTCCTGTTATTATTCAGGATCCAGATCTATTTGCCTATGTGATCAACGTGGTCTACTTTCCATTGGTGCTTGGACAATCCATACTACATTGTTGGAGTGATATTTCGTATGCAAAACAAGTTGGTTCTAAATCCAAAAATGCATCTGCTTCCAGAGGAAATGTAAATATTTGTATAACAGATGATATTGACATTGAGCCACTATTTTTCAAAAGCTTTAATAACTTTTATTCCTTCTATATAGCCTCAGTGCCCTGAAGAAACAGCCTCATTCTTGTCTGCACTACTTTTCCATTGGTACAATGGATTGGCATGGACCGGTTTTAGGCGACCTTTGGAATACGCTGATCTCTGGAGACTTCAAAGTTGTGACTCCTCTGAAGAAATTGTGCCCATATTTGATAAATATTGGGCACAGGAAGTTGCCAAAAAACTCAAAAAACAACAGTACATAAATAATTTTTCCCCATCCATACATATAAAATTTTTAGTTCAAATTCTACTACAATCTTTAACTTGTTAGACAAGAGCCTAAAAATTTTACAAACAAGAGAAACCAATATGAAACATTAAATAACTCAGACGACGAAAAATCAACCCAGCCTACTTTCAATATTGTTCCAGTGCTTGTAAAAAGTTTTGGTCGAACATTTTTCTTTGGATCTGCGATTAAAGTAATTCCTGATTTGTTGGCATTTGTCTCTCCACAGTTTCTTGGGTATGTAACTATTTACTATTAATAATTATAATTCCAAATAATTGAATTTTCGGAAACGTTTTGTAACTCGATTTTTTTCAAACCTCTCTATAGGCTTTTAATCGCTTTTGTTGACTCTGACGAGCCCTTATGGAAAGGACTATTTTACGCTTCCGTAATGTTCTTGAGTGCATTTATCACTTCTATATTTAATGCTCAATACTCTCACAGAATGTATCTCACGGGTTTGAGAATTCGAACCGCCTTAGTCAGTGCTGTGTACAAAAAGGCACTACGGGTTTCCCATAGTGTGAGAAAAGGTAGAATAGTATAGATTGTAGACTGCTTCTACAGCTAGTGTCGTTAAATCAAACTAGTCTTGCCTTTAAAATATTACTCATTTATTTCATACACTTTAGACTTCACTGTGGGTGATATAGTTAACCTTATGAGCGTGGATGTGCAAAAACTAATGGACGTGACTCCATTTTTTAACATCCTCTGGTCCGCCTTTTTCCAAATCGCAATAGCTTTGTATTTCCTATGGGGACTTATTGGGCCTTCATCTTTAGCTGGACTTGTGGTAATGCTTGTGATGCTGCCTTTGAATGCCTTGATTGCAGCACAGGCAAAAAAATATCAAGTGGTGCAGATGAAGAAAAAAGATGAGCGTGTGAAACTTATCAATGAAATGTTGTCTGGTATAAAGGTATTTGGAAAAATTAAAATAAATGAAAAATAACTAAATATCTACAGTACATTAAGTTTAAATTGATTATGATCCTGCTTGGTAGATTTTGATATACAACACGTCAAAGAAAAGCCTTTGACGGAAGGATTCCAAACATTTGGAGTTAATTCATAGTTTTAGAAATACAACATTAGCTTATACAACATCGCAAAGTAAAAGTCTCGTCAGCGTCCTTTGACAATTTGCTTGATTAACTTTGTCCTTTTGAAAACAATTGTAGTGAATAACTTTAAAGTTAACTTAATTATATTTTCATGTTGGAGCGTTAATTACTACTTTGTTTGTACAGTTTGTCAAAATCCATGAAGCTTGTTTGTAATCGATTTTTTTCGTGTTTTATTCAAAAGATTTTAAAACTGTACGCCTGGGAGCCCTCTTTTGAAAATGAAGTTTTGAAAATCCGACAATCAGAAGTAGATGTATTGAGAAAAGGCGCAATCTTGAATTTCGTGATTTCCAACGTTTTATGGACTTGCTCTACATTTTTGGTACAATAAATGAATAAATTGATTTTTTTGTTCAACACTTCAACAATTACAATCCTTAACGTGTAGGTAAGTAACCAACATTGTTCCTTTTTATGTGAAAAGGTCACTGCTGCTTCATTTGGGGTCTACGTGCTCTCGGATGAAAAAAACATTCTGGATGCCTCGACTGCTTTCGTCTCTTTGGCATTGTTCAACATTATCAATGTACCGCTCACGTATTTTGTAAGTTTTTTTTCTTGTGTTCAACTATCTAAATTTTGTTTTGTTTTGGTTGTTTTCCTTTGCATATTATAATCTGTTTTCTTAGGCTTTGATCATCCTCAACATGGTGCAGGTAATTTGTCATCATGATTTATTATATCTCATTCTCGGGCATATTCAATTAAATCCATCTAAAATGAAAATAAAAATTAATTCAAGGCGGCGGTATCAGTAAAAAGAATTAACAAATTCATGAGCTGTGAGGAAATCCAGCTAAATGTAGTGAGCCATGATGACAGTGAAGGTATTTAAACTTTGCTTTAGCTGCTTAATGTAAGAAATGAAGCATTTTTTTAACATAAGAGGTGCGATTTTTCATTAAATAATTTAGAAGACCCAATTGTGATCAAGAATGGAAGTTTCGCATGGGAAAAAGATGAGAACACATTGAAAAATATAAACTTGACCGTAGAAAAAGGCTCACTTGTGGCTGTAGTAGGTTCAGTGGGTTGCGGAAAATCTTCCCTTTTGTCGGCCATTTTGGGCGAGATAAATTCTACATCTGGTTCTGTGAATACTAAAGTAAAGACGATATGCTAAAAAATCGCCTAACTTTTTATCTTTTAAAATTTTAACATGAATGGATTGAATTATAGGGAACGATCGGCTATGTGCCCCAGCAAGCATGGATTCAGAATTTGTCTTTAAAAAACAATATTCTGTTTGGAAGACCTCTTGAGGTTCCTAAGTATGAGAAAATCATAAATGCATGCTCTCTTCGACAAGATCTTGACATTTTGCCTGCCAGAGATGAAACAGAAATTGGTGAAAAAGTAAGACATTTTCATGGATGGTACTTCTAATACAGTTTGTGATGTAATACAACTTTTTTGCGATGCATTTTAAGGGAATCAATCTAAGTGGTGGTCAAAAACAACGAGTGGCTTTAGCCAGAGCCGTGTATTGGAATGCAGATATTTATTTATTAGACGATCCTTTGAGCGCTGTAGATTCGCATGTAGGAAAACACATTTTTGACAAAGTGATTGGCCCTAAAGGAATTCTTCGCAAGAAAACCAGAGTGCTGGTTACCCATGGGATATCTCAGCTTCCATTTGTTGATAAGATCATTGTGATTAAGGATGGAGAGATTAGTGAATCTGGAACTTACAAGGAACTTCTTGAAAAAAAAGTATGCTGCTGAAAATCCGCAATAGGTTTTGTCTATGACTAGCGAAAGCATTTTGTCCGTATAAATAGGCTGTATTGTTTCTATTAGGGAGCATTTGCCGAATTTTTAAACCAATATATAACTCCTGACGATGTATCAGAATTTGAAGGTACTCCATTATTGACTGATTTGAAAAATGCTGTGGGAAACTTGGAGTCAATCAGAGCACGGAAAAGACGTGGATCAGGTCATGCTGGTTCTGAAACTGATACTATAGCATCAAGCTCTTTATCTGAACAAAAAGTATTTTTGTTAAGCAAACAAAACTCGACATAAAAATTATTTTTATTTTGTAATTTTTTTATTTTCTTGAAAAAACAAAAACAGATAGTTTCACAATCGAGACAAACAAAGGAACTAACTCAACAAAATCAACTGATTCTTGCGGAAACATCAGAAACAAAAAGTGTACAATTATCGGTTTACATGGATTATTTTCGAGCAGCAGGATGGAGCACCGCATTTTTTACGTTCCTTTTCTTTACCGGATATCAAGGTCATGATTTGATCAAATTATTGCGTAATGAAAATATTCACAGAAATAAATCTTGAATTTGAAATCAAATTTGCAGGTTTTTCTGTGGGTTCTAATTTGTGGCTTTCTGAATGGTCAAACCAAGCTGAAAAGCTCAATTCGAATAGCACTGATTTGACACAATTGTATCAAGACAGCAACTACTACTTTAGAATTTATCTGGTGTTTGGATTGTTGCAAGGTACAGAATTTTGAACAAATAAGTTTAGTAATAGTGTATACACTTGGATACTTGGATCTTATGCATTGGTTTTTTTTCAGGAGTATCAATATTTATTGGATCATTTTTCTTGGTGAAGGCAACCATAAACTCTTCTTTGACATTTCATCGGGCTATGCTTCATCGTCTTTTGCGTGCTCCAATGTGGTTTTTTGACACAACACCGATTGGCCGTATCATCAATAGATTTGGCAAAGATGTGGATATTTGCGACTCCACATTACCTTTGTGTATGCGATTCTGGATTATTGGTTTTTTCCAGGTATTTCAATTAAAGATTGTATGTGGATTTCCTTTAATACAGTCAAACTTAAGTACGAACTTTGCAACTATAGGTTTGTGCTACCCTTATCATAATCAGCTATAGCACTCCAATATTCATCGCTGTTGTGGTCCCAATTATTATTGTGTACTACTTTGTTCAGGTGAATATATGTATATACAAAAACAAATTGTTTGACGGTATTTAATAAGCATGGAAATTAATTTTCTTTCTGTATGTAGCGATTTTACGTTTCTTCTTCACGGCAATTGAAACGACTCGAATCAGTTTCGAGGTCACCAATTTATTCTCACTTTGGAGAGACAATTTCTGGCGTAACCACAATTAGGGCATATGGAGAGCAAGAGAGGTTTATTTTGGAGTCTGAAACTCGAGTCGACAACAACCAAATGGCTTTTTTCCCATCTGTTATTTCCAATAGGTGGGTGCTCGTTGTTGAAGTTTATTGATTACTATACATGCTGAAAAGTTATGGATAAAAATTAACTGTAATGTAACGTATAAAGGTGGTTGCAAATTCGATTAGAAACTACTGGAAACTTGGTTGTACTTTTTGCTGCTATATTTGCTGTAATGGGAAGAGAAACACTAAATCCAGGACTTGTGGGCTTGTCAGTGTCCTACGCACTGCAAATTACGTTGTCACTTATCATGCTTGTAAGATGGACTGCTGACATTGAAACAAACATTGTGGCTGTAGAAAGAATCAAAGAATACACAAAAGCTGCCCAGGTAGATCCATTTAATTAACATACTATAGATTAAATTATAATAAATTTCCTATCTATAGCAAAAAAATTTGATGTAAAACAATCATTTTTCATTTTGCACGACAGGAAGCTAAATGGAGAATTAATGGACGACAACCTCCAAAAGAATGGCCACAAGATGGAAAAGTTACTTTTGAAAACTACAAGACGAAATATCGGCCTGGTTTGGATCTTGTACTAAAAGGAATAACATTTAATATTTTACCACAGGAGAAAGTAAGTACCGTTGCATAAATACTGACTATAGTCAAAATTTATTAGCAATAAAAATCAAAACTTGACTCATCTGTATAATGAATTGTGAATGTGAACTTTAGATTGGCATTGTAGGCCGGACAGGAGCTGGTAAATCATCTTTGACATTGGCATTGTTTCGGATTATTGAGCCAACCGGCGGTTCAATAACAATTGATGGGCAAAATATTAGCAATTTGGGTTTGCATGATCTCAGAAGTCGGATTACTATAATCCCACAGGTACTTAATGCTTATTATGTGTATGTCACAAATCTGCATGCTTATGTTGAAGCAATAATGGAATGCGTTACAAAAATATACAAGTATTAAGACAAAAATTTATGGGGATTTAACCATAAAAGTGTATGCATATGTATTGAATTTTTAGGAGCCAGTACTGTTTTCTGGAACACTGCGAATGAATTTGGATCCATTTAAAGCGTACACAGATCAAGCTATATGGCACGCATTGGATCTTTCTCACCTTAAAACTTTTGTGACTGGACTACCTGCCGGGCTAGAGCATTCAATTATTGAAGCTGGGGACAATTTAAGGTAATGGGTCTAAAATCTTAAATTGTATTGCATTCATGCCTAATATTTGCAACCAAAAATTTAGTGAATGATTATATTTACAGTGTTGGTCAAAGGCAATTGGTTTGCTTAGCTAGAGCGTTGCTCCGAAAGACAAAAATATTGGTTTTAGACGAAGCAACTGCAGCTGTCGATTTGGAAACTGATGATTTAATTCAGCAAACTATCCGAAAAGAATTCAAAGATTCTACAGTCATTACGATTGCTCACAGATTGAATACCATATTGGATTCGACCAGGTATAAAATCAATTTTCATTTTTGATTTCATATTTAATGGCGTTACGTTTTGTTTCTTTGGATGGATTATTTTAACTTCAGAGTAATGGTGCTTGATAATGGAGAAATCATGGAATTCGATGCACCGAACACATTACTTAATGATTCAAAATCTCTATTTTACTCAATGGCGAGAGATGCTGGAATTCAATTACCTTAAAATTGTGCGAAACAATTATATACGTTTTACTTAACTTATCAATCTTTTACTGTTTTAAATTAACTCATGCATGTATTATATAAACTTATTTAAATAAAATTTGCACGCATTGAACAACGTGATCTTCCGATAACAGTTGAGAAAAATTCCATCTGTTTTTTCAGTTACACAGTTTTTGTTATACAGCTCCAAACGTTTCAAGACCTAAATGAGGTAAAAGATATTATTTCCGTGTTTTAGCTCTTACAGCTTTTGCGACATCTATCCTTTATGAAAGTACTATAGTTGATAATATGACGCTGTAGGTCTCCGTTTTTATCCAATATGGCGACATGTGCATGAGTTCGTGTGGTGAATGCGGTGCATGCATAGTGCATGTCGAATTTTTTAAGTAAAATACTGACGCTATCGGGTTTGGCCTATATTTTCAATGGCTCCATTTCATTAGACTTTTAGACACTTATAATTATAAAACATGTTGGATGGACTACGACGTCTATGTACGGTTTTTGATTCCATCACGTTTACGAAATGCTTCAATGCTTGAGTTGAACTGTGTACTTGTAACATAGCAGCCAAAGCCAAAAGCCATCAGCCATAATCCATAGGCTGTGCTTTGTGCTGTGCATTAGTTGTATAGTCTCGCTAACGGCCAATTTTTTCTTTCATCAATTTACTACTAGTTATCGTAGAGATGAATGCTGCTTATTGAAGTTAGAATATTTAATTGTCTTGTATCCTTTAGTTTATAATCGAACCTACTCAGTTATAGAATCTTTCTGCTACACTTGCCGTGATGAATTATCGCCCTATAGTTTTCCCACCGTCGAACACGGTTAGTTATCAAATCAGTTTTTCAAAATGTTTTGTTGTATATTTTAATAGAACTTGGATTGAAAAGTTTTTCATAATTATTTATCAGGGGGATCTTAGCCATGTAGCCGCATCAAGGAACGATATGTGGGCTTATCTGAGCCACAATTTGATCGTCTTAGTAAAGCCTCGTAATGGTATATCGGGATCTTCTGATTCCAACAGTTCTGAAACGCGAGAGGAAGACTCCTTTGAGAAAAATTGGCCAGATTTCTCCTTGATTGGCGTGTCAAATACAAAATATTCTAGTATCAGTTTCTGCCAATCCAAATGGGATGCTCTCCCAGTGGAGAACTCCCCGCTAGTATCTGGATGTGAGGAAGGTTTCGTACGGATCTGGGATTTAAATGGTATAATCTGCCGGATGTACCATAATAATCACAAGGTAAAGTTTAAAGTTAACGTTCCGATTCGTGTGGTTTATTTGATTCCTTAATATAATTGTATCGCTTCTTGACTAACTATAGGGTCATGCTGTAAAAGGTCTCAGCTGGTCCAAGCGGAATCCCAGTTTGATATACTCGATAGATGACACTGGGACCATGACTTCTTGGAATGTCACTAAAAACAGTCTTCTTTGCTTGAGATTTCATCTAGATGCCACATGTTTGGAATGCAGTCCACATGCAGACCATGTTGTAGCATTTGGTACGAAATCTGGTGTCATTTTTGTTGTTGAAGCCACCGGTATGTAATAAACTGTGCATTATAAACATTATGCAATTTGTGAATCTAAATGTGATTATGGGTAAACTTATAATTTTCTAGAAAACGCGAAAGTATTATTCAAAGTTCAGCACGATGAGGAAATTCATTCTCTTGCTTGGACTCCACGAAAAGGGACATGGGGGGCTCTATCCCCTTTAGTGCGCGATACGGCTTTGTTGGTTAGTTCTACCAAAACAACGAAGATTCCAAATCTCATAATTTCGAGTGGAGATGGAGAAGAGGTTGGAACTTTATCCTCTTGGGAAAAAGACTCTAAAATTGGAACCACTGGAAGACAGAAAGTTAACTGCTCCTTTGTAATGTGGGCTAAGGAACCTGGCACTGACAATATGCTTTTAGTTTCTAATGGTCTGTCATAGTTTTTTTTTAAATCCCATCTTTTGCAACTCAATTATTTGTACAATTCAACTGTGATTTACAGGAAGACATGGTGAAATCGTTGGCTGGTCTACGGGCTCCGTTCATGATACCATTCATACGACGCACCGAGATGAGTTTGTGTATGGGATGGTACAGTGCGGGGATATTCTTTGGTCTTTGTCTTTTGAACCGATAATCATTGGTTGGAACTTGGCTAAGGAAGATTTGGAATGTATTGTTCCCACATTTCGTGGACTGAATGCTTTAGTGCCATCTCCCCAGTTTCCCTCCTTAGTGGTAATGGGAGGTGTAGACATGCATTTGCGATCAATTTTTATGGATGACGGTTACCCTGAATGCTCTAGCTCACGGCGGCCAAATATGACCTTTCGATTGAGAGGGAAAATAACATGTGTGAGTTCTATTCTAACTATTCTTCCAAATGTCATGCATGAAAAGGATTTCCCTTGCTCTAAATTTACTGTATTTTTTGTAACAAAATTAAGTAATCAATCTTATGAAATAATGTACAGTACACGGTGTTTTATTATCTTGGTCAAATGCATCTCGGTCAAACGAATTCGGTCAATTACTTTACTGTATCACGTTTTCCTTGGTTCGGTCAAAGGAGGGTATCGAAATTACATTATCAAAAAAATGACCTAGAACCACCGTTTTGTAGGGCTTGAAATTCTACGTCGAAGAGCTAGTCCAGTTTTTAAAATAATTGAGATTAACTGCATGAGGGGGAAAATTAAAAATTCAATACATTGGGGAGATAAGGAAATAGCTAATTTTCAAATGAGATTTTTGGAATATATTTCATTGATTTTCAAACTGAAACTAGTGTCAAGAAAAGTTTCAGAGAATATTTTAAAAGAGAGTGCTTCGAGTTTCACCTCCCACCTACCCATCTGGAGATCTGGAGAACTTATGCTAAGGTTTTGAAAAAGAGGGAATTTTTTGCGAAATTAATGACATTTTGAACGAGATGTATTGACCGAGATAAAAGATAATTATTTTGTACAGCTTGCGTGGCATCCATGGAAAGACCACATAGTCGGTTTCGGAACAAATGATGGATTTCTAGGAACTTACGAGATCAGAGATGGGAACCGATTTGTCACCTTTTTTAGCAAGCAAGTCACGGGATGTGTTTATACAGTAGATTGGGGTCCGCCCGTCCATATAAAAGACGATGTTCGACACGACATAATCTCTAAGACTGTTGATGGGGAGGAGAAAGAAAAGAGGCTCATGTTGTATGCTTGTGGAGCACAGTCTATTTTCATGGTCAATCCGACTAGTAAACTTTGCTGTAAGTTATCTATGCATGTATGGTTTATGTGGCGAGTCTACCTTCTGAATATAATATCGTTGCGTTTCGTCTGATTTGTAATCATAGATCTTATTAACGTATTGAGAGTGATTGAAAATAGCAATCCTGGATCGGACAAGTTAGGAGATTGCATTGATACACAGGAAATGTCGGATAAAGTTACAGACATTCGCTGGTCCCCAGACTTTTCATATGCTGCTGTAGGATATAAAGATGGGTATGAATTTTTTTATTGAGTAACGTAGCTACTAGCGTAGTATTTGTTTGTTACCTCTATGCACCATCAATCAAAGGTGAACAACGTTATCAACGCTAATATTGTTTAATTTTAGTCGAATCGAGCTATATAGACCTCCTCATTTGAAACTTAAATGCTGGATCAAATGCCACAATCGTGCTATCCAATATTTAGCATGGAGACCGTTTGATTTTCTTGATGATCAGCCCGCAGATCATGATGAAAAACTACTTGCAACAGCTTCTAATGATGGATCTGTGAGAGTCATTAACCTTGTAAATTTGTTTCAAAAAGATGTCCTGGAAGACGTGGAAATGACTCAAGAAGCTATCCAGATATTCAAGTCTGACAAAACATTTCGTGGTCATGGAGGCTTTCATGTACTGTCGGTTGCATGGAGTCATCACAATCCAAACCATCTGGTATCTGTATCGTATGACAATACTGCAGTCGTAAGTCTCTCTTTAGTCTTCAAAGCTTTCTTATTAAATTGTGAGTTGAAGTACATGACTTACCTGAGTTGCAAGTACAAACTAGCGATTGTAATCGGATCTATTGATGCATTTAAAATGACCAACAGGTTTGGGATATTTCAAAACAAGAGGGAATTTCCCGATATTCGGGTCATAAGCATCGTCTCGTTTCCTGCATGTTTCATCCGCGAGATCCGTATAAAGTGTTCAGTGCATCAGACGAGTACGTCATGGATTTTACATTGCACGTTTGGGATATTAGGGATCATCCATACTCTTCGAAATGTGGGAAACGTAAGCAAGGCTTAACTTGATCTCTTCAAAACTCGATTGTATAAGAAAATCCACTGTCCCTTCTAACTATATCATGCACTTGTATCCACTAATAGCGTTCAGACGAACTGTTGCGGCCCCCGTGAAGCCATATCTACAAGTCTTAAACAAAGAAATTGAAGTAAATACGGAGACTGCATCGATTACAATAAATCCGGGGGTCTCCAAACCATTGCTGTCATCATTTTTGTTGGCAAAGATGAGAAATAAATTGAAGGGAGGACGAACTGCCGGAGGGCTACTGGCAGTCACTTCAGAATTCCCCAATTCTTATTCTTACTTGATGGAAGAATTGAGTTACATTATTGACTCGGGGCAAGACTTTCCATTGAAGAAAAATGAAATGGCTGCGAAATGTGAAAATTTAAATTTTTCATCGTCGGATGAGAATGACGGCCAGTTGTTTGGGGGATTCACTGAAAATATCCCTGGAGTTCAAGCTTTTCTTATTGGAAATATTGGTGATAGAAACATTACTGATCGCTTACTATCAATTGAACGTAAGAAATTGATGTCCTTGTTTATTATAAATTATGTGGAAATAAATATGGTGAATAATTGGATGCTATGAAATAAATAGGAGATATGTTGATTGAGGAAGGAAATTGGGCTGCAGCATTTCGAATTGCTCATTGGACTCGGGATGCAAAATGGATTACTGACCAGATAAGAAAAGAACAGTTGCTTTTATCTCCTGCTTTTGAATGAATTTATTTTTACTTTTGTAGATGTTATTTTTGTGAGCTACTTGAAATGAATTGGCTTAAGTATATTTTTACTATAAAATTTGAACAATGCAAGATTCCAAGTGCATTTTTGACGGGAAGATTTTTTTGTGACAAATCATATCAATGTTATTTTTTAGTTCATTTGGAATTTTAATAAAATGGATCATCTGAAATTGTAGACTTTTAAAGCGGATTTCATTACATAATATTTTTATATTACTTTTTATCTTGCTTGCGTTCAATGGTACAATACGAGCTACAATAAGGGCCATTGAGTATTGCATACGATCACGACTTATTTGGTTTTTAAATCTTCCATTTCTAATCTTCTATCCACAGTTTCTACAGTACGGTTTAACAACTGTTGTTAAACCGTAAACCGGATCTTGGGTTTAATCTTTAGTATATCTTATGTTTGTTAATCTGGAACTTGAAATCTTCATATTGAATATTTACAAAAACAGCTTGCTGATTTATGCATTGCTTTTTGTCATTCAGGCATACCGTGTAGTTCTGCGCCGTGTCAAGCATTTATTCTTCCCTATCATTAAAAGGGAACACAAAACAATCAACGACTTATATATAAAAGCTGCGCATTTACTAAAGCTTCAATCCCCCCACTCAATTGGTTGTCGTTAAGTGTTAAGATGAGCCAAAACAATTCCCAGGCATCTTCATCTGGAGGTTCTCAACCTACCTCCCAACCCCATGTATCATCTTCCACCAAGGTGGACTTGAGCATGGCGCAGAGAGGCATATGGCTTGTAAAGGTATTCTATCCTAAATCAATCATATCTTATACCACCCTCATTGCAAGGTATATTGTAATTGCATGCCCGATTAATAGTATCATACATAGTAGTAGTTTACAAACTGTCCTGTTTGGCATTCAAAGGTTCCGAAGTATTTGGCAGCAAGATGGGACAAAATTTCTGGTAATGCCGAAGCCGGAAAACTTCGCATCTACAAAGGAGCCCCAGGTTCCCGAACCCCCAAAGTAAAATTGACATTGAGTGAAGCAACACTATGTTTGAAAGAGCCTGGAGAAGGCGATATACCACGAGAGCATGATTTAATTGCTGCACCTGTGATAAATCAAACGTTAGCTGCATTCGATGTTGAATCCGGTAGTGATTATTTGCAAAATATATAAACTGGGGGGGAAATAATACGTAATGAGGAATTAACATTAATTCTTTTATTGGTAAAATGTATTGTTTATAGGAGCTAGGGATGATATACTTCAAGAACCGGATAAAATATGTATGCTGGGAAAGGTTCAGCAGAAATTAGAATGTCGTCCTGTTCCAAATAGTGAGTACATGCAGTTAAAACGACAGGAAATCAAAAAGGCTGCACAACCTGTGCGGAAAGTTCTTAAAATAGATCATGTTGTCAATGTGTACAAGCCAGTTTCAAATCACAAGATTAATGTAAGTAACAATGTACATCGAATTGCTGTAGTTTGCTTTCTAAATTACATCTTTATTGTGGCTACAGCTCGTAACAGATCACAAAAATTCAAAAATATCTGATTTTTTTGTTTGAACTTGTAGATTGAAAATGATGAGAGGAAGAAAGCGGAAGGAAAGAAATCTCGTGATGACAAAGACAAAGTACTAGAAATGCTTTTTTCGGCTTTCGAAAAGCATCAGTACTACAATTTCAAAGATCTCGTCAAACTCACTAATCAGCCGGTGGTAGGTGAACTTTTTTACTCCCTGTACGTTTGCTTGTGTTATCTTCTTATTCCATCATGATTTATTTGAATTTCAGAGCTATCTAAAAGAAGTCCTTCGCGAAGTATGTAACTACTGCGTTAAAAATCCTCACAAAAATATGTGGGAATTGAAACCCGAGTATAGACATTACAAAAAACCCGAGGAAGATTAATATTTTAATTTTAAACAACATCAACTCTTATTAATTTTTCTTCTTATTGGAGCAACACTTCGCATCGCGTCGCAATTTTTGTATTTTACCTAAGTTTAATTTTTTAATGAAAACATTTAACTACTGATGAAAAATAAACCCAATACTATCTACATTATACACTTTTTAGTAAAAAGTAGTTCACTAAACTCTTTATAATTACTAAAATCACTGGACTGAATGAATGCTCATTGGAACGATACGGATTCAACATACTGTCTGCGCCATTGCATGTTCCATTTCGTCTGGACCATACTGTTCCCTTATTGCAATTACATCTCAGACCAGTGTAACTGTATCCAATCCGGCATTCTGAATTCTGTCAAAACGCAAAATCCTTCTAAACAATTACTTTTCATGTAGGGAGCATAAATCTGGGTATCCACACAACTTACAGGAACGCACATGGATGACGCCGGGCCTACATTTTTCCTCGTTCTGTAGATCTCATCAATCCATCCATACGGAATAGGAATATCATGCTCGCACTCACTATAATGCCCCGAATTAGCAGGTATGTAACATTTAGAATATTTAGGATTTGCCGATTCAATCCAAACAGCCCCTTTGCCCAAAGCATGCATGCATTTGCAATGACCCAGCGGATATTTTGATGGAACCACCTCCACATAAGCTTCTTCTGTCGTGGTCACCGTGTCATCTATCTCATCTGGCACACACTCCAATCTAGCTCTCAACCAGTTGCATAAGCTGGTGCCAAAGTAGAGCGCACTCTTCTTCCCTTTTAGGAGCTCCCTTTTCTCGCTAACTTTCAACTGACTCCTCTGAATCCTATCAACTTCATCTCCATATGCGGAACAGGGGAAACCATGGGAGAGAATTCCACTGTAAAAAATCATTGGTGTGGGATCAAAAGTAGTTTCTTCTTCTTGACCATAATCCACCCCGTAATAATCTGTGTCATTTTCGGATCCCTTGATAGTACCATCTGCATAACAATGCAGGCAGTATACAATAAATTGACAATGTGTGTCTGAAGGTCAACACAGTCAACAGTGATGCATTTAAGTTGTTTGTATTTTTTACTACGTTATGCATACTTTTTTCTTGCACATTTGCTATCGGAGTTTCAGGTTCAGTTTGACGGGGATGAATCGATCCATGATTGGAATCAAGACGAATTGGTCCATGATTAGGATCTACTTGAATCTCTCGGGAATCTGAAATTCCTAGGTTGTTAAATAAATGGACTGCAAGAACCACGATAACAGTAGTAGTGACCTTGCGGTCAAAAGAATTTTTCTTATGCATCCAGGGTTTTGCCGCTGTTTTTTTCTCTAAAATAATTGTAATATAATAATACTTTTATCAGATTTAATTCTGTGTGCATGTACATTGATCTAATCAAGGTATACAATAGTATTTTTACATTAATCTTGCATGCATGAGTTATGGCTTTATGATAAACAAACTGTAGCAACGATTATTCAATTTCGTGTCAATATTATTATTGTCATTTTGTCATTTATACATGATTTTAATCCGTACCGTTGCAACAAGCCAATAGCTGGCTAACAAACGAGAAATGTCTAGCTTAGATTTTTTTTCTATTATTTTTTTCACGTTAACTATTTATCCGAAGAATGATTGGAAGAAAAATGGTGGTTGAGGTACTGGAGCAAAGCCCGGAGCAGATGGTAACTGCGGAAAAAATATTCCTCCAGGATTGCTAGGACTTGGGAAAATGCTGCTTAAACTATTTAATATTTGTTGAATCACGTTGGGTGCTGGAGTAGTTGCAACTGTTGTAGTGGTCAATGCAACAGTAGTAGTAGGAGCTTTAGTTGTAGTTGTAACGGGTTTTTCTGTCGTTTCAACAATTGGTCCTGGATCTGCAGTAACAATATCACCGGAATCAGCAGTAGTTTCAACAGTAGGTCCGGGATCTCGAGTAGTCTCAGCTATAGGTCCGGGATCTCGAGTAGTCTCAGCTATAGGTCCGGGATCTCGAGTAGTCTCAGCTATAGGTCCGGGATCTCGAGTAGTCTCAGCTATAGGTCCGGGATCTTGAGTAGTATCAACTATAGGTCCGGGATCTCGAGTAGTCTCAACTATAGGTCCGGGATCTGGAGTAGTCTCAACTATAGGTCTGGGATCTGGAGTAGTCTCAACTATAGGTCCGGGATCTGGTGTAGTCTCAACTATAGGTCCGGGATCTGGAGTAGTCTCAACTATAGGTTCTGGATCTGGTGTAGTTTCCATATCCTACAAAAACGGCGAGGTTCAGGAATGCATTCTGTAGTTTTCCAAGTTTTAACCCCTATGGTAAAGTAATGAGGAAAGTATAATCATTTTACCACTACTTGACGCAAATAACTGTTCCTAAGAAATGGCACAGCTACAATGGAACTTGCGGTTAGACATAGAACTGTCGCAAACAGTAAACTTGTGTCCCCCATTTTGGAAAAAAGTTTAAACTGTTGAAATAAAGACAATTATCTTATCTATAAACTACAAATGATTTAGATTTATCATCGTGAGTTCTATTTGTAGTACTGCATAAAACCAACATGATTTCAATCTAAGCTGCTGGAACAGCTGTGACCTTTATATTACTTGCAGTACACAATGCAATATGAAATAAGACCCTATATGAAGAATGAATTTTGTTGTGTAGGAACTTAGTGTTCTGATTGCACTTTGTGAATGAATTTCATCTCACAATACAAAAAATACAAAAGAAAAAAATCTGCAACCGATTTATTAACAAGTGCAATTTGAACAGAACATACATAGATTTAAGCACTTATTGAAATTTAGTAAAACGAGATTAAATTGCATAATAACAAAAATAGGATTTTGCTACCAAAATGTGAACAAGGATTGTGCAATGAAGTATGCTCGCACAATAAATTTTAACTTTCTAACTAACTCAAAACTATAGGTTTGAATTTTTAGTACAATCTGCGAGTTTTCTCTGAAGCTTTTCGAGTGAGAACATTCCCTTGAGGTAAATCTGTGAATTTAACGAGGGATTGACCGGAAAATAAATTTGAATCTCTGCGCTCTTCTTGGGCTCGAAAATGGACGATAATGGCAAATGCTGATGGGAAATCTATTGCATTCTCCACTGTAAAAAAATTTAAATCATGTAAATGAGTATTTTTCATTTAATTAATGAAATTATGGTCCTTACATATTCGAACTTCCATTTGATGCTTTTCTTTATTGAAGACTTGATATTTGGATTCTACAAATTTTGAGAGATTTAAAAAAATTCATTGTTAATTTATATTTGCGCAACTTGTAGAGCTTTATTAATTTGTTAAAAAATACCTCGTGCATAACCGCTTATCAAATCATCTAATTCTTCGTGTTTCACAAACTCTGGGAACGTAAAGTAGGTCATCTTTTTCATGTCTGCTGCAGTGACTGCACCAGCACCAAGTTTGTCGTACTTTTTAAAAAGGTTTTCTAAATCTGTATTTTAGTTTTTAAAAAGCATAAAGATTTAAATGAAATAAGAAATTTAAAACATTTTATCACATGCATTTTTTATTTAAATCTTAATTGAACAAATAATTACAAATGCGTGAACGAAATATGATAAAACTTACAGAGTTTGCTCTCTCTCTTCATTTTTTCTTCCTGTAATTTATAAACAAGAAGTGCAAATTGAGCGAGCCAAAATGTATCATTCATGAAAAAACAGTTAATTAATTATTTTCAATTACCATTGAAAATAGGATTTACTGTAGGATGCCAAAAAACAATGAACAACTCTACAACTCTGTTAACTAAATAAAAACGATATTCACCGTGAATGGGAAACGGGATTATCTTTTTCTATCTATTTCAAGCCAACCAAGTAAAAAACACCTTCTGCTACGATCCTTGTGAGCTAAATGACTGATTTACAATGCCTGTGTACAAATATCAATACATTCTTTGGAGCCTTATTCTAACTAACGAAATCAAAATGGCGGCGCTGTGGTATATTGCATGCTATAGCTAAAATTGCTACAAGCCGGATAACGATAATGGGATATGGTTTTGGAATTCGAGTTCATTTACGCTACAGAAGCAATCGATTAATTTATGAGTATTTTTGGCAAAGGTATGCCTGGCAAAAGGCTGAAGTCCAAAAAACAAGAGGAATAAATACGTACAATTTCAATAATGTATTTTTCTAATTTCGTCTTTTGCTCCTTCATATTGGTGTTCCTGAAAATGATAATTAAATTTTTAGCTTGTGTGCAACGAACTGAAGAAATGTGAAAACTGCGCTTACAGCATACGCATTCAGTAATTGAGAGCACAAGGTGTGAAGCATCATTAATTCCAAACTAACATCGCAGACTAGGGCACAACAAACATGGTGACAAAAAGTGCGTTCTGGTCCATAAATCTTAACTAATGGGCCCAATTGAGCACCAACGGGAGGAGCAAACTGAGTGCTGTTCAATTTTTTATTCTAACTTAATTGTGTTATACTATTGGATTGGAATGAGAGGAATTCGGGTACCGAACTCCAAATCTAGAACTATACCTTCTCAACGAATAGTGTGCTCACAGCTCAAGCTCTAAAAATCTGTTGCATGTTGTGCTATAGTTGTGCATCATGTTTGCATATTGCATGCAAGCATTCAATTCTCAACCAAGCACTTGGTTAAAGTTTATTCAAGTAGAAAACATAATTAAGTATTTATAACATTAAACATTAACTCATTTTATATTCTATATTCCTTTCATATTCACTCACAAGTATACCTTGTGCGGAAAAAGGAGGTAAATTTTTCCTGTCCTGTGTGTGTTAAATTTGTGTAGTAGGATAGGATAAAATTTACCTCCTTTTTGCGCACAAGGTATACAGTCACGTTACGTTTGTTACATTTACACACAGCAACCTTGAACTTTAAGGATTCTCAGATATCAATATTACAATAAAAAATAAAATTATCGGATCTAAAAATAAAATGGATGGCGCCATGGATGCATATGAGACATCTGGAATATCCCAAATATATTCACAAGAGTCGGTCTCTAAATCACAATAACCTGTGACACAAGAGTGGTTCAAATTCGAGGTACGGAAAAGGGGATTACTTTTGCACGGATACCCAACGGAACCTAGGCAGACTTTAGTTTTAGGATGGACAATAAGTGGTAACTTTATTGTGCCATTTCTTCCTGCTAAGGTGACAGGGAATGCGCCACATCGACATTTGAATTCACCCAAGGGGCCATTCACATAGTCTACTGCTGTGACATTCGTTACTCGGCATTGGCGAACCACTCGACGAGGTTTTTCGGGTCCAGGGGCACAAATCTCATTGTTTTGCGATGAACAATCTTGTTTAAAAAAGGAGGGGTTTGACTGCAGTTTTTTCTCGTACCAGCCCATTCCCTTAATATTGACAATTGCAGTTGGATGATGAAGAACTGGTAGTCTCATATTTCACTAACTGCAACTGATTATGGTATTGATAAAATTGTTGCTTCGTACTTTGAGATAACCTGTTAGGGCAAAAGTATTTTTCGGGTACAATCCTGCTCTGAGACTACCAATGATGTTTCTTATCTTGGTTTGTTGGTAAAGGTTCACATATCTCGTTTTAGTAATCCGTGCATTTTCCAGAAATCGCTCACGACTAAAAGCATAATCGCGCAGGTGGCAAGGAAGTGGTGGTAGTTTGAACTCCGTCTCAAATTTAACTGTTTAATAAAAGGAAGGTCTTGACAGTTATTTTACCGTTAAATTGTGGGGTTATGGGGTACTTTGGTTTGTGTTTGCTTACATACTCCTGCTAAGCAATTTTTCCCTACAGTAATTTCAGTGATGTGTTGATCATTGGAATGCACTGTTGTAGTTGTAATAAAGATTAAATAAAATGAGAGGCAAATATTAAGTTCGAAAAACATGGTTGAAGCATTCACTCAAAATTAGGCTCTTTCTGAATAGTTTTTGGTATAGTCCTCTGATAAGAGCCGCTCCTGTCCATTGTTCATGAGTACAAGTTATAATATCCTGTTTATATTTTACATGGGAACTGTTTTATTCATTAGCAATTTTCCCACAAGATATTTTGCTTAAAGTACGACTGCGCTATTTATAAACATAATAATCATAAACATTTTTCCAAGCAAGCAAAAAAGTAAACAAAATGTTTGTTTACCCACCGCAGTCACAACACTATTTGATTTTTTGTACACATGTCTTAAAACTGTCAACATCGAATTTCAACATTTATTGATACATTTGGAACTTCAACTGGTAATATTTGTGCAAACTATTGGCAAAAGTTCAAGGTTTCAATACTGTTTCTTGCTATTAATCACTCCCATTTGGTTTTATCATCATCATAGAAAAAATTAATCGAGTTCTGAATCTATCTTACCTATATCTATAAATAGATCAGCAAATATTTTTCAAACCAAATAAAAAGGGAGATGCAGCCTTGTTTTAACAAATTACACCTTTAAATTAGAATTCAATGAAGTCGCATAGTAGACACTGCTTGAATTCCAATTGCCAATTAGTAGCTAGTTAGTACTATTACGAACCGCACATAAAAAATTCCGGGTGCATCCAGCTCTATTTTGAGTCCACAACACTGTAATTGTGATATCATCATACTAACATCGCGATCGCACTACATTAAATACATTCCATTCCCGTGAAACTAAAATTAACTTGTGTGCCCTAGTGATTGAAATATTAATCGCTTTTTCAATGCTTGGCTAGTCATTCGTAATGACTATGATAGACGAAAAACTGTTGTACACATATTGGAGATTAGTACCCTGGTTTGTTTCACTCTGGATTGAGATATCAACTCATGTTGGCCAATTTGCGCACAACTTGGAGCAGCATCACGTCTCCTTGGATCATGAAAGGAATCGAATAAATCATTTGGAGTTCAAAAGTGTGACTACTCGGATTTATGAGACGTGGGATGAACTACCAGCCAAGTCCAATGGAGTTTTAAACAACTTGTACCAAGAGAAAATAGCTTGCGCAGTGGGATATCCAGTTGAACTCATAGATTATGATGTACCAGAAGGTACGCTATGTTTATTCAAGGATGAGATGGATCTATCAATTTTTTTAAATGAGGTAAAAATTGTATTTCAACTATGGTCGATTGGTCGATCTTTGTTGTCTAAAACTGAAGCCGACCAAAATTTTTTGATCTGACACATCTCAGTTTAAGAATTTAGGATACAAAAACTAAATTTTGCCACTTCTGTTGTTCAAATACAGGGTATAAATATAGACGTAAATGGCGATGCACAAAATCCCTTGTCTCTTACTACAAAAGCACAATCAGTTACTGGTTATGTATTGGGCGAAAAAAATTCATTGGTCACGGGCTACTTAATAAGCGGGTGAAAAATAAGTACGGTACATTTCTGAAATCTTCATGGCGCATGTACACAGAATATTTATTCCGAATTTTGCCATTTACAGAAACTTTTATGGATCCATTAGACTCTATGATACAATGCGAATGCATTTTATAATTTTTTACATCGAGCCTACATCCAATCAGGTTTTTTATTCAGCAAGTAAACGCAAAAAGCGGGAAGCGGAAGACAAAACGGAAGAGGCGGAATCTGAACCACCAAAAAAATCTTCAGATTCAAATGCAACTAAGCCTCCTGAAAAATCTTCAGATTCAAATGCAAGTGAACCTCCTGCAAAATCTTCAGATTCAGATGCAAGTGAGCCTAAGGAGAGTTCAGGGCCACCTAATGCAATCTTATTTGAATATATTCCCCATGATGATGTAGGAGCGTCAGAGAAGAAGAAGCGAAAGAGAACCCCTTCAGAAGATGATTACTATCCTTTCGAACCCACTAAAATGAAGAATCTCAGGATGGACCGAAAAGCGCGAAAAATGGGGGCAGAAAATGATGAAGATAATAACGACGGGAAGGACCATCCACATCCAAAAGCATCGATAACTTTCAACCAATCAAATATTCTACTGAACAAGGAATATGACATAGTCGGTAAAACGGAATTCAAGACCGGTGTTAGTTCATCAAATATCTTTGACTTGCGCAGGTTCGTCAATGGTCCATATCTTAAGATATTTAAGTAGAGGAAATCAGAATAAATTGTAATTTAATGCTGCATTTTTCCATACCCAGAAACCAATCGTTAATTTGTGAAATTAGTGTCTGGATGGATACCGGTTTTGCCGAAAAGTTTTCGCTGGGTGGAGAGTTACATATTGCTGTTGCTGAAATAGTGGACATACTTCGGTATGTGAATTGGATATTCCGAGCTCTCGACACCAACAATGATGCAATGCCTGAAAATATTGGTTTCAAAATTAAGGAAATTAAAGTGAACTCAGATATTACTGTATCCTCCAGACGCAGACGAAGGAAAAGAGATGAGGAAGCATCTAGACACATGAACTCGGTGGTGAAATCTATCGAAAAAGGAATGGCCTCATCTAGGTGTTGCGCGCGAGTTGCATTCGTGTACACAAATATAGCTCCGGCAATTTCGGCGGCAACTTTGCGTGAGTTTTCAGTTTTTCGTTCCATTGTTCTTTGTTTTAAAATAATTTTTGAGACTGTTGACACTCTGGTTAATCATATAATTATTGGGCTACTTTGGTGTGTGTGTGTGTGTGCACGGAATTTCATGATTAAAGTAAAGCTATTGCAGTCCAAAGTTATTTGGCAACGGTTACTTTTTGCCGGTCATTTTATTTAACTATTTAGTTACTGAAACACCGATTACTGTTTACCAATGAACTAATTAAAAATGTCTTTCTAGAATTAAAAACAAGGCATTAAAATGGTTTAGGTGGTGTTTGTTCTGAAAATAATGTGGTAGTTGTCTCTGGTCAAATTCACAACCACAAAATTGGAAAGTTTGACATTGCTCGAGCTCTGATTCACGGATTCGGACATTTATTTGGAGCCTCACATGATGACATTAGTAATACAGCTTGCTATGATGACCAGTTGTACACGTTCATGAATCCGTTTTCAATGCATCCTGTGCAACAGATGAATGTGGGACCTAGACCAAATTCAATGCGACTTTCTCCTTGTGCAAAAATTGCAATGAGTGTTTTCTTGAGTTCAATGGGTTCAAGTTGCTTAGAGCTGAGGGAGGAATCTTATTGTGGAAATGGTAGTATGAAATGAATTAAATTATTTAAAAACCGGTTTGATTAGGTCCACCTTTAAGTTAATTATAAAGAGTTAATATAATGATTTGATTGTAGGCATTGTAGAAGATGGGGAAGAATGTGATTGTGGCGCACCTTGGCATTGTGAATTTCATAATCAATGTTGTGGACTTCGAGATTCATTCATGGCGTGTAAACTATTGAATAAAATAGAAGGAAAGGATCTGAAGAAATGTTTTAGATCTTTGTTTTGGTAAATGGATCATAGGTGGCGGCTCTAATCGAGAAAATTATTCGCGTGAATGAGGTGATATATGCTTCTACTTGTCCGTCCTTAAGTTGACTTTGGCACTGACATGACTGGCGAACACTAACTCGAATTTAGATAGTGTATTTTTTTTTTAAATCAAAACTTGATTTTTTATTAATTTTTATGCGGATTCTTCTGAAAATGCTAAGAATTTGTTAATGCATGAGCGTAGCAAAATAAAATCTATACGTACTCACCCAAAAATCAAAATCAATATTGTGTTTATCTTAGGTTTTATTATGCATTATAAAGAAACTAATATTCGTTAGGTGTTAAGTGCATTACAACTTGGACGATCCATACGCGAATGATATAGGACAATATGTTCTTAGTATCTATAAACAGATGAGGATGATTCTTCTGGAGCTTCACTAGTTTCCTCTTCTGTTGTGGGGGCGTCAGTGGCTGCTTCTGTAGTTGCTGCCTCTGTGGTAGATGGAGCCTCAGTAGCTTCTTCGGATTCAGAAGAACTTGAAGAACTTGAGGAACTTGAGGAACTACTGGATTCGGACGATTCCTGTGTAAATTCATGATAATAATTCAATCCGCCTTCATTACTTCATAAAAAATTAAACTGTATAACTATGGAAGAGATTAATTACGGATGATGAAGAGCCTGATCCAGATTCTGAGCTCTGTTTATGTTCTTTGGGTCCTTTATGGCCTTTCCGTTTGTCTGCTTTTCCTTTTTTTGCTTCGCACAAAGCAGCAGTCAAAAGGAGAACCACAAGAGCGATGGAAATGTATTTATTCATTTTTAACGCGGTCTTTGCAACTACTTGTTAAAGATTCAACGGGAATGGACTTTCTGATTCCATTTTTAAACTTGAATCTTTTATAATAAAAATCTTCATGACGCAGCTAACTATATTATTGACACACGATTTTCGTTTTCACGTAATAGAGCGTGTGGTTAAATAATCACGTTACTTCTATCTAATTCCAATTTGTAGCGGGTAACACTTGTATCAATAGCCCATACTGTGCACGAAAGTGCACTTCGTGAATCTATTAATTACACGCCTGGAGCTTACTCACTTTTATTAAATCCTCATTAAAAGTCGAATTTTAGAAAATTTCTTTTTAACAGTATTTTATGAATATTAAATCTTTTTTTATTATTTTTTTAAACTTTTTTATTTAAAACAGTTCGAAAGTGCTTAGGATTAATGTCTATAAAACTTCCTTGAATTATAATGGGGTAATTTATTTGCGCGAAAATCCGCTGAAACGGTTATTAAAGGTTAGTTAGTTAACTAAAAAATCTTAGTGGTATAATCGCTATATACCCACTCCACATGATTTTGGATTGCTGGAAGCAAGACAGGTGTGAACACATGTACATGAATTAATGTCATTCATTGGAATTCCACCTGTCAGATTTACAAAGTTCGTTTGAATCTGACGTAAATATATTACTGCAACTGTGTTGGTAAATTCCAGTCAATCTTACTTGGAATTAATCAGATGGATTCAGTTTTGACTTTGAAAAAACCGCACAGAAAAAAGTAGATAACAGGATTTAATAATGCCGTTTTAGCTAGTTAGTAATGCGTAGTTTTCATGTGAATAAACAGCGTTCTTTGCATAGCAGCATAGTTGGGCACTGCTTCAGAAGTAAGTGTTGGAGAACGGAAGGTGGAGGAAGGATTAGGTTTTTCGAAGGCAGAGAAGGAAAGCCTGGTGTTGGGAGGTCAGTCTTTTACCCGAAGAAAAGCGCTGCCCAGGAAGAATGAGTCCTGACGTGGACGAAATGTGTTGCACCTCCCAATAAAGAAGTCAAAACTTGCTGGCTTTACTTATAACTCTTTAAACTTTATTAGGCAGTTTTTAACTGTGCACAACGAAAATTATTATAAAATTAATTATAATACTCACACTTATTATTCTCTGAAATTATGGTACAGCTTGTTGCTACCCTCAAAACGAACAATCGACCATTCTACAAAAAAAATCCCCGAAAATTTATTTCAAACATTGCCACTACTAGATGGCTAAAACTATTCTCGAATATGAAATTAACATAGGGCAAGGGAACTAAAGTGCTACATACATTATAACCAAACATAATTCCATAATCTAACACCTGATTAGAAAATACTTCTCAGAAGGGTAGATGAAGGAAGTTTTTAAAATGTTGAGAAGAAAGAAGTAGCGAGGACCTTCGATATTTCTCAAAATTCTTCCTTTTTATGCGAAAATTAGCCTTTTAAGGCGTATTTTCGGAAGAAAATTTTATGCTGCGCATGAATGTCAAAAAATTTAGCTTCAAGATTGGTCCAAGGTGTCTTTAGTTGTTTTATTTGGTCTTTTAAAAGTATATGTGTGCTGAAAGTAGCTAAGATGTTTTTACATTATAAATATTGTGGATCCGTCTTTAGTGACTACCCAAATCCATCCTTCACCCGTAAACGTAGCGTTATTTATCTTTGACTAAAAATGGTACTCTAATGATGCTAATGAAATTTTAAGTCAATCTGTCGAAATGTTTGAAACGTGTGCAGTGCACCTGTTTTAACACCTGCATCGGGCTCAGCCAAGTCGTACCAGAAGTCTTTTATTCTGCTAAGTGCAGAAATTGAACAATTTTATTCCTCATTCTTTTGTGTAATGTATGCTTTTGATTACTTATTACTGTGTCTTGACTAGACCAGGTGTCAAAAAGTGATTCAAAACCAATTTTTAGGTTATTAGGTTAGGTTTAGGTTTTTTACTTGATTTTTACTGCGCAATACTCGCTCATTTTACATTTAGAATTGCTTGATAGATAGCATGTAATTGGCTAGAGAATTAAATTAAAACCACTGAATAAGCTGTCAGTAAGTATCAAATTATTTTATGCAGCAAAAACAAGCGAAAACTAGAATTTCAAACATTAGATAACAAACCCCAGAACAGCTTTCTTTAAGTGGTAAACTGTGGTTTAAATTCAATGGTGTGCATGGTCCACAGTCTCATGTGAATCACACATCCAGTGGCCAAAATTACTATGAAATGATCAAGCTTTGAAGTCAAGCCTCACAAATCACCGTTGCATTCACAGCAGTATCTATTTTTGAAAGTTGTAGAAATCTTTCTAAAATCTTTTCATCATGAAAGTAGCCATTTTGTGCTAGATCTTCGCTTTGGTTGTTGTCGCTTGCGCCGACACTAGGGTAAGAAAAATTAGAACGAATTAAAAAATATTTTTTAATTTCATAAAAAGCATTATTTTATTAATTTCACACGGTATTAAATTTCAGATGGAAGCTCACCGTCAGCAAGCTGCCCGTGCTTTCGGAAAGATGGCTGAGAAATTCTTCTACGGTAAACAAAATTAATAATTGTATAAGCGCATGTTTTAATTTTTACTGTATCAAAGCAATTTTTATTTAAATTCGAATGAATTTTTAGGATTCTGGATTCCACTCCCAAATCTCACCACCACCACCACCACGACTGCTGCTCCTACTACTCCTGCCGCCGCCTAACAACCTGCACGATGCTACGTCTTGCTCAACCTTCAAAAGACTTGATTTTATTTTTTTTCAAATTTTGGTCTTTCAAATTCCACAATTACAAAAAATTATTATGACTTAATAAAAACTTAATTAAAACAATCTACCTACAGCTTTGTTGTACGTTTTTTTAATCACTTACAAAGCCTATATTTTTATCTATAGTACATAAGATTAATAGACTTCAAAACTCGAATGGTTGTCTGGTTCCCAAAAGAAATCAATCACGTCTGAGTGAGTATAGTACATTCATTTCTAGATGAGATGTTTTCCTGCTCGCCACCCAGCGTTACTTATGCTTACTACTACCACAGTCACTACCAAAAACTCCATGAAGCATAGATTGTATGATAAGCTTTAATTAACTAGTGGTAATCAAATTACATGTCTATTTCTTTGTTCAGTTTAGTAAACAAAACATTTATTTTTCTTGACATATTTTTATTTTGCTAACCTAGCTTTACTCGGAATCAGAATTATTTATTTCAATAATAAATGGTTTACAGGATTAGCGTGTCCACTTCGGTAAGTTTTTTCAAATTTTTTACATTTTTTAATACATTTCAACCATATAGTGGGACTAATATTGTCAACAATCTCCTTTAGTATTTCGCATACTTTGCTGGCATTAAACGGGTCACAATTACGTTTTCTTAACTCTCTTTTGATGATTCCCCAAATTAGTTCTATAGGATTGAACACACAAAAGTACTGAGGAAGACGAAGGACTTTGTGACCATGATTAGCAGCAATCTGATCCACCACATATTCTTTTTCAAAATTATGTTCCTTAATAATATTAAAAAGTATTGGCTTAGTAGTAACTTGTGTGTGGTGGTGTAGTAATCATAACATAATCGACGCTATTCCGTGTGTGTGTGTGTGTGTCTGCACGGAATTTCATAATTAAAATAGAGCTGTTCAATTCAAAAGTTATTTGTCCACGGGTAACTTTTGCTGGTTACTGTGATAACAAAATTTAAAAAATGGCTAATTTAAATTTGAGACATGACAAATTTGTTGATTTTTAGGAAATGTAGGCTTTTGGTTGCTAGAGTTATTTCCTAAAAATTTGCCATTTTGATCAGATTTTTCAAGTTTTAAGGTGTAGATTTTATGTTTTGAAGGAATTTTTTAATTTTTTACGGGCTTAAGTTTCTTGGATGAA
>Ga0210040_10000246_pt1 | contig 95991 bp, 70 predicted proteins | sample CryGeyCG12114_NA_FD_185462 | JGI IMG/M metagenome (GOLD analysis project Ga0210040, IMG submission 185462) | Groundwater microbial communities from aquifer - Crystal Geyser CG19_WC_8/21/14_NA (SPAdes) (version 2) | ecosystem: Environmental > Aquatic > Deep subsurface > Groundwater | place: USA... | reverse complement strand
ACAACTGTCCATTGCGAGTCAGTGAGTCTCTGGTATTGAGATTGCATAAGCTTTTGAGTTTGGTCACTTATGGCTTACGCACTGACTCGCCCTTTTTTTACTCGAAACCAAAATTTAAACATGCTCTTAAATAACCGCTCTGTTTCCTCACGGGTATCGGGTTGCAGGGTAATATAAACATTGTTGCCCATGGTTACCCGAAAACTCATTGATTCTGGCGCATCTGTCCCCATCAACACATGGCCACCCAGAATGGGCAAAGCTACGTTCATAACCAGATTTTTATCAGCTTCTGCCACAGGAGGCATGTCTTTGGATGGGGGAATATCTCCGAAGCGGGCAATTTCCCCGATAAATTCAGTGCCGAAAACCGACTTATAGAAATTAAAATGCATCTTCAGTCTCGTTAATGAAACTAAGATAAGTGCTTACTTTTGCCATACTGGTGAAGTTAAGAGTAGTTAGAAATGGTTTATGTTGTCAGGCTTCACAGATTGCCTTTAATTTTTGCAATGCTTTTGGCCGCGTTTCGGAAAAATACTTTTTGTGCTCCTGATTAGCCTCAACCTCAACTAAAAGCAGCGTTTCACCTTTTTCTTCGGAGAAAGTATAGTTTTCCATTGCCCCTGCCCAACCTGCTACCTCCTCACCACTTGAAATTTCGATACCTTTATGTACCAGGCCGAGATGCTCGATGCTGATAAACTGGTTGGGTATATTTTCTTTTATCCTGCTGACCAGGCCGTCTGTATTGCCGTTTTTGTCTTCTCCCAGGAACAGAATTTTGGCCCCTTTTCCCAAGAACCTCTATAATGGGAGGTTGGGCTGAATACAGAAGTCCAGGCGGCATACTGTTCTTCATCCAGCATCGTCTGGTACACTTTTTCAGCTTTGGCAAGGATGCTTATTTCAAAATGCAAGGGCTCCAACTTGCCTGACGCTGCCACATAGTTTTTGAAATTATCTAAAATTGCCTGCCATCCCGCCCGCTGTATTTCAATGGGATGGGTTTGCTCAGGTTCAAAGATTTCGGTCACGCTGGTTTCGCTGCCATTGTGAGAAAACAGTACTTCCACTTTCCTTCGGTCCTCTAAGGTATATTCTATTCGTTCGTGCTCCTTAATTTTGGTGTAAGTGCCTGCAAAATCAAATCCTATACTGCCGTCCCTGGCTTCCATCCGGAATATGAATTTACCTCCAACCTGAAAATCGTTTTGTGCCCATGGAGTATGCCAATCGTCAGACGCTTGGTTCCACTGCGTAATGTGCTGAGGTTCTTTCCAGCATTTCCATACTTTTTCTACTGGCGCCGGGATAGTGACACCTACTGTAATGCTGGTTATTTGCGCTGTTGTTTCCATATGTAAAACTGTTAAAATATTTGTTTATTTTCCTTTTAATAGGACAAATTTAACGCACCTGTTTCAGATTGATGAGGGGCAAAAGTGACAAAAAAAAGGCCATCTGCGACAAATAAATACTCATGATATAGTTATTTTCAAAATCTTCATTATGCTTTGAATCAACATACTGTAAATCAAGTTACTCATATATGTAAATCCATAAGTATGATATCATACTTCATTTATAATCAACAGATCATACTATGTTTGTAGCTCTGCCATCCTTCTCATAAAACCTTGTTTTATTGGGCGAAAGCAACGAACGGCAACAGTTTATAGTATCTTCTCCTTATGGCGGCGCATGCAAATTCATACTTGAACATAAAGCAGCTTATTGGCTGAAGACTCAGAAAGAAAGTATACATTTATAGGTAGATCAATCGGCTTTTCTACCAGGCAGGCTTGCTAAACGTACGAGAGCACACCCAACCTGATGATAACCTGTTCCATAAATGTCACATCTACCTTCAGAGAAAGCGCGAACACGCTGAGTCAAAACTACAGTGTAATGGAAAAAGGGTTGAAAAAATAAACGCCACTTAATAACAGTGCTTTTAGAATATATTGATAAACTTATCTTGCCCTTTTCATATCTAGAACCCATATTGCGGGCTTTCACAATGATGATGAATTCAAGAGACCATAATAATGCCCCGGATAACACTGCTGGAATTGAGACAGAGAACCTTTACCGGTTATTAATCGACAGTGTCACGGACTACGCCATCTTCATGCTGGACCCTTCCGGTAAGGTAGCCACCTGGAACGAGGGCGCCAGAAGGATGAAAGGGTATGAACCCAGCGAAATCATAGGCAAGTACTTTGCCAAGTTCTATAGCAGAGAGGCTGTTGAGAAAGGCTATCCGGAATACGAGTTGAAGCAGGCAAGGGAAAAGGGCAGCTTTGAGGATGAGGGCTGGAGGTATCGCAAAGACGGCTCCACCTTTTGGGCTAACACGATCCTGACGGCCATCAGCAACAGCAAGAATGAAATCATCGGCTTCTCGAAAATTACCCGCGACCTGACCGACAAAAAGAAGCTCGAGCAGCAGCTGTTTCAAATTAACGAGGATCTGAGGGAAAGCGAGGAGAAGAGCCGCCTGCTGATCAACAGCGTTCAAGACTACGCCATACTCATGCTCAACCCTGACGGCGTCATCATGAGCTGGAACACCGGTGCCGAACGTATAAAAGGCTATATGGCAAAGGAAATTGTTGGCAAGCACTTCTCCGTCTTCTACACCCGCGAGGCCATTCGGAGCGGGTTCCCCCAGTACGAGTTGCGCAAAGCCGTGGGAAGCGGGCATTTTGAGGACGAGGGGTGGCGCGTGCGAAAGGACGGAACAGCTTTTTGGGCGAATGTAGTCCTTACTCCAATTTATAGTCCTGATAATTATCTGCTGGGCTTTGCCAAAATTACCCGTGACCTGACTGAGCGTCGCCGAAACGAGGAACTGATGCTCAAGAACAAGGAGCTGGTCAGGATAAATAACGATCTGGATAATTTTGTTTATATCGCCTCTCATGACCTGAAAGCGCCTATCGTGAACCTGGAGGGGCTGTTAACCGTTTTAGGCGAAGACCTGGGCCCTGATAAGGAAAAGCACAAAAAGCTGCTGTCGATGATGGAGAGTTCCATCACTACCCTGAAAAGAGTGGTGTCTGACTTGTCCGATATTGTTAAACTGCAGCAGGAAGAGGTAAAAAGCGAATGCGTAGCCCTGCCGGAGTTGCTAGATGAAGTAAAGGAAAGTCTTCACGAACTGATTCAGAAAAGCAAAGCCGAGATAGAAGCTGATTTTTCTGTTTTAGACAGGCTGGTATACTTCAGGAAGAACCTGCGGAGCATCCTCTACAACCTGATCTCAAATGCCATAAAATACGCCGATCCCCAAAGGGCTCCGAAAGTCACAATAAAAACTTACCCTTCTGTTGCTAACGAATGTGTTCTGTCGATCTCTGACAACGGGCAAGGCATTTCTGAAAACCAGGTAAGCAAGGTATTTAACATGTTCAAGCGGTTTCACGACCATGTGGAGGGCTCTGGCATTGGTTTGTTCTTGGTAAAACGGATTCTTGACAACTCCGGCGACAGGATTCTTGTGGAGAGCCAACTGGGAAAAGGATCCGTGTTCAACGTGTTTTTCAAGCAGGGAGGCCCGCAAGTATAGCATATATCAGCTTCGGAATTTTAAGCGTCATTGTACTTTTGTGGCGTCATCACATCCCTAGCTGAGCTTGCTTATATTTGCAGGAAATTATGCAAGAAGCCTTTTTCAAGTATAGGTTTACCAACTTGTAGCGACAGTATCCCTTTTTCTGCTGGGGCAGCGCCAGTTCTACTAATTATAAAGGTCAGCATTGGTTTAAGTACTTACAAAATATAAGTATAAGCCTGATTTTGTACTATATTTTTACTCTTCCACATAAAAAAAGAAAGCTGGCAGGAAATGATATTTCGTGCCAGCTTTCTTTTTCTTTATATTTTCAGCTATTTAGCTGAGGCGCTACTTTTATCGTTCAGAGAGTTAATCCAATCTGCTATCTGAAGCGCATCCTTTCTGGGTACCTGCGGCATTGGCGGCATCTCTGTAGCATAATCAGGCCAGTTCTGCGGCTCAGGATTATGAATGAGCTTCACAATTTTCTCATTCGTATAACCGCGCTTGGCAACCTCAGTATAGGCCGGCCCAATTTGCTTCTTAGTTGGGTTATGGCAGGCCAGGCATGTATACTTGGCCAATAATCCTTTTACTTCCTCATAAGTTGGGGCAGCGGTAGTAGCTTTAGCAGGCGCTTTTTTGGCACCCGGCTTTGTTGCAACTGCTGATGCTTTCGCCGGAGAAGCTTTTTTTGTTGAGGAGGCTGCTGCAGACTTGCTCTTGGATGCCGTGGCAGAGTTTTTAGTACTAACCTCGCTCATCGATAGCTTCTTCCCCTCCGGGATGTTATTTAAAGTATAGTATGCTGTCGGGTGAATGAGCGAATAGGAATTATCCTTTGCACGTACACCGTTGAGCGTAAGGTTGTGGATGTAATAGCGGCGTAGATTATCAACTATCAGACGTGCCTTCATGCCATCTTCCGAAACTTTTACTCCTTTTATCACATTTTCCTTTGTGTTAACCGGCGGGCTTCCGTAAACCGGATGATATTTATAAATAAAGCTCGATACGTTATAGGAGGCAATGTCTTCTGCAGACTTCTTGTCAACAGGCTTTGTAAATTCTACTTCGAAGCCGTCCGACATGGCTCTTACAGCCCGCATCTCGAAAGGCACATTGTTATTCCATACCAGGCGCTGCAAGCCCTGATCAGCGTCGCCGGCCGACCCCCAGCCACGGTTGGTTTCTCCAACGAACAAAGAACCGTCCTCTGCCCACGCCATACGCAACACGCCCGATTTAAAGCCTGTTCTGAACAGAAAGGATGCACCCTGGTATTCTCCGTTTACTTTTTCCAGGAATATACGCGAAATGAGGCTCATCCCCTGGTCTCCAACCAGCACCTGCCCGCCAAAGGGACCAAAATTACCTTCCGGAATCTCTAGCGGCTCAGAATTAGAAATACCCAGAATGCCATGTGGTAGCCAGACTGCAGGTGTTCTTAGTTCCGGAAAGGATTTCTTCATCTCATACATCGCCACAAAATCCTCATCCACCACGTTCTCAGGTTTAATATAGCGGCCGTTCTCATCCTTAACCTGGCGTGGGTCAATTTTTGCGTATAGCTGTTCGGTTGTCAGTTTAACCGGAGAATTTGGCATACCGGTCCAGCGCAGGCCAGCGGGATGTCCGGTAAAGACACCCTGCGGTACGTGCCACAGGCCGCCGGAACCCATCCATTCACCCTGATTGTCGGTATAAAAAAATTCGCCATTGATAAATCCAGGACCGGCCGGAGAGCGCATACCTGTTGCCCAAGGCTGCATTTTTCCGTCCGGACTGATCTTCATGGTCCATCCGCGCCACGGCACACGACTTTCTCCACGCCACCATTCTTCATCACCGAAGGCCACATTGCCCGTTACAAAAAAGGAACCATCCGGGGCAATTTTTGGGCCGAAGCTATACTCATGGTAATGCCCTGAAATCGGCCAGGCATAAACCGTTTCGTATACGTCTGCCTTGCCATCCATGTCAGTATCTACCAGTTTGGTAAGTTCGCCGCGCTGGGCACAGTATAAGTTGCCGTCTTTGTAAGCCAAGCCCAAAATCTCGTGCAAGCCGGATGCAAACTTGCGGAAATAAGGCCGCTGGCTGGTGGGGTTTTCTACAATAAATACATCGCCGCGCCGTGTGGAAATCCCCAAATTCCCGTTCGGAAGCATGGTCAAACCTCCCACTTCAAGCAATGCTCCTTCTGGTGAGCTTACACCCGCTATTCTGAAAAAATCCTCCTCCATAGGCGACTCCTGTGCCACAGCAGAGGCACTGAAGCCTGTTATAGTTGCTGCCGCCAGCAGAAACTGCAGGGCAGTATGGCGGTATGTCTTTTTATGTGTATGTTTCATAAGTATGAATAATCTAATATTAGAAAAGGATGGAATAGCGTAACTTTCCATTTACCGGCACAATCAGCTCTTTCTGCCCGTTGGCATCTCTTACCACAGGCTTTGCCCCGCCGGCATCATCTAATCTGATATAGTATGACTTGCCATCTACCAGATACATATCTTTTGATATAGCCTCGATGGTGCTTCCTTCCGCTAAACGGGCGTAAAGATTCTGCGTAGGGTTTTGCACAGTAAGTTCCCGGCTGATTCCTTTGCCTCCTTCTAAAACCCGTATAGCGTCCTGTATATTGGTACCGTATACCTGAAAACGAAATGTAGGCCGGTCGTTTTTGTCTACACTATAGCCTTTTGGGCGATAGCTGCTACCGGTAGTATCTGTTGCCCACGCGGCCTGCGGAGATGCCAAACGTGCCAGTGCAAAAGCAGGCATACCAAAGGTTTGTACAGTGCCCACAGGCCGGGAGGTGCCATTGCCACGGCTATACCACATCGGCGTGGCATCCAGAAAACCTCCGCGCCATACCTGCACCATGTTGCCGTTGTCCATATCATAAGTATAATGTACCTGATCAGGGCTTCCGACATTTACCGCATGCACCACTCTGAAGCCTGACTTGCCGTTGTTTTCGATGGGCAAGTCCATAAAGCTGCGCAAAATAGTATTCACGGGAGCATTTACCAAGATTGGCCCCGTCTGATCATCACGACCGCCCACGGCAGGATCACCTATAACATATTCTCTGATACCTGGCCCGATTACAGCCAGTCCTACAGCAGGTCTACCCCACTCTACCAGCTTGGTATACAGCAACTCAAAAGGCATATCACCTGCAGGCAGGTTTACGCTGCCGCGCTGATTCCTGGCATCGATAGGTATAACAGTTTTATTGTTGATCCGCATTAAACCGCTGCCACCTGTTGCATTCAGGTTAAAGGTATAATCCCCCGGCTCTGTTACACGAAGTGTACCGGTATAGCGCACAACAAAATTATTCGGAAAGGGGCTGATATTTGAAGTCAGAGCTACTGATGTTCCTTCGGCCTCAGGTGGAATATTATCATACACAGACTCCACATCATACTTGCCTTTGTACACGGCATACTTCAGGTTTACAAGCTCCGGACGCGGTTTGCCATAACTGGTAATCTGAATATTGCGGAAAGCCACGGCACCATGATCACCTTGCAGGCGTAGTGGCCCCGTAGCCACCTCGTTGTTTCCGATAGCGCCGCGTGTAGGACCGAAAAGCTCTACATTCTCATGTATAATTACTCCGTTCAACTCGGCACGTAATATTTTGGCATTCTCTGTTTTTTTGCCGCCGGCGTCGAAGCGCGGGGCCTGGAATGATATTTTCAGGTGTTGCCACAAGCCCGGAGCCCGGGTTACATTCTGGCGTGGAGCGTAGCCTTGATAACCTTTCTGACCCTCTGATCGACTCTCATCCCAGCGTTCATAAATAGCGCCGTTGCTGGCTGAAGTCGGTGTATTTGCACCCCAGCTGTCTTCCAACTGCACCTCATATCGCCCTTGCAAGTAAACGCCGGAATTAGATCCTGCGGCCATCATGTAATCAAGCTCCAGATCAACATCACCATACGCAGCTTTGGTGAGCAGGTCTGTTCCTTTTATCCGCTTGCGCGGCTCATTTACAAGTATACCGGTGCCATCGCTTAAGTTCAGCTCATTAACTTTGTCAAGCTCGGCTCTGACATTTCCGGCTAGTTGCCAGCTTTTTCCGGGGCTCTGAAAAGCTGATAAGTTGTCCAGCGGAATAGCATTTGTCTGGGTGGCTGCTGTCTGGGTGGCTGCAGGCTGTGCCAAAGCTATACCTGTGCTGCATATCCAGGCTACTCCAGCTAGCAGCAAGCTCCTACAAGGAGCAATTTGATGTTTAAACATTTTTATATTTTAAATTAAATTCTAGTAACTTCTAAAGCAAGAGTTATAAAATTTGAGATTAAACTCTCTTATTGATGAACAATGGGTAATTAGTTTTTAAACTTCGTGATAAAATTTCTGCAACAGATGATTTTTTTCCTGATTACCTGCATCATTTCTAATTATAGAACGAGTAGGGAAAACTGGCCGGTGCCGCGGCGCTTCGTGCTTTCCAGAGAATGCTTATTAATGGTTGAGCCTGCCTAATTTAGATTAACCCTATTCTGCTGCGCCTGAATGAAAGTGCTCAGACAAAGCATGTTCAAAACAAGGTTAACAGATAGTTTCATGTATGATGTTTATAATCAGACATTTATCCTATATGCAGTTGGGATAGATTATATCTCTAAAGAGATGATGTATAGCTAGTAGCAGAGTCTATTCAAGTTATAGTGTATAGAGAATGCTTACTTCATATTAAAGGAGACCTTTAGAAGTTGTTCAGATTTATGCAAATGAATTTATAGATATTATTGTAAGATATAGAATTTTCAATGAAAAGGCTTTGAAACTTAAATTTCATAATGAAGAAGCAAACTTTATTAGACCTATAATATCTCTGGAGTATGCAATGAAAACAGGCTCTCAGCAAAATCTGAAAGTGCCATTCAGAACTATGACAAAATTGCCAACGCTTTGAATGACACTTTCAGATTTTAATTATAACCCGGGTTCTGTTTGAGATTCGGATTAAGTGTTACTTGTCTTCTTGGAATTGGGTACAACTGCTTAGTTGGATCATTAGTAGGCTGATGATCCCACCAGGAGGTTGTAACAAATTCCCCAAAACGAATCAGGTCTTGGCGGCGCCATCCTTCAAAAATAAATTCTCTTCCTCTTTCTGCTAACAGTTCATCCATTGTTAAAGTGGCAGGTGTATACTTTACAGCCTCCCAATCTTCAGGAGCAAAAGCACGCTGCTTTACCTGGTTGATAAGCTCCACAGCTTCAGGAGTGGCAGTTCCTCCACTCTTCCTCATCAAAGCTTCTGCTTTTGCAAAGTAAATCCAAGAGAGGCGATATATAGCCCAGTCAGTACCGTTATAATCCGGATCTTCAAGAGCACCTAATTTATACTTATTAAAACGCACTCCACTATTTTCTTCCCCCTGGGTCATATCAGATGGCAAAGTTGCAGGATCTTGTCCTGGTTGAAGGGTTTTGTTTTTCCTGATATTATCGACAAATACAAGTGGTTGCCCATCATATTCATTGCCCCCACTGGCTATAACAGGCTGGGTAGGAGCATCATAACGGTATTGAGGCCCTTCCAGTATCCATTCCGATTTCCTCATGTCATTGTCAGCAAACGTACTATAAACACCAGGAATAACAACAACTCCATCATTACCATTACGGGCACCACCATAGATATACTGCTGCTGAAAATGGTAAAAATCCCCTGGCCATTGAGGTGCAAAATTAGCTCTTTGAAACTCATAAGCTATCGAGAACAGGATTTCGTTTGAGGTATAATTAGAAGGCTTAAACGTATCAGTTAGATTTGGGTCCAAAGTCGCAGGACCGTTTTGCCCACCAGCCTCGCCTGCTATAAGCTTATCAGCGGCGGCTATACAATCATCCCATCTTGGCGTACCAGTCCATGTCTCTGCATTCAGGTATAGTTCTGCTAACATGGCATAAGCGCCAGCCTGAGACATTCTGCCTAGCATTTCCTGAGAAAGTTTAGGGGCACTGTTAATATTGTCCAGTATTTCTTTCTCAATAAAATTGAAGACTTCTGCCCTAGACTGGGTTGGAGGATTTACCGGTTCTCCTACCTGCGTAACAACCGGGATATTACCATACAAATCCATCAGCTTCAAATAGTGGAAAGCTCGCAAAAGTTTCAGCTCACTTACATAGGAAGCTTTTTCTTCTTCTGTGATCCCCATTTCAGCCGCGTCACGTGCTTCCAAATTTTCGATAGGGCTGGTGCATAGGCCCATTCCCCACCACATAAGCCGCCACGCTCCCCAAACAAAGTCATCATCCGGCGTCCAAGTATGGTAATGCAGACGGAACCATCTGCCACCGTCCTGTCCATGCCTGCCTTTAACCGGCCAGGCTAACTCATCTGCAGATAACTCATTTAAGCGCCACCAGCCATCCTGCCCGGGTGTAACCCAGGCATTGGCATGTGTATAAGGCCTTAATACAGCCGATACAACTTCATTTCTGTTATTATAAAAGTTATTGCTAACCAACTGATCATAAATATTTTCATCCAGATCAGTACAAGCATTAACAGCCATCAACGGCAATACCATTGCAGCAATTTTGAGTGCTTTATTTATTCGCTTCATCTTTTTCATCTTTAAAATCCTACATTAAGCCCAATCAGGAAAGATCTGGTATTTGGATATGGATCCCGTACATCTATACCAAGCCTGCGGCCATTAATTTCATTACCAATACCAGTAGTAAGTACATAATCAGGGTCATTGCCATTATATTTAGTAAAGGTCGCTAAATTCGAACCTGTAGCATAGATTCTAAGGTTGCGAATAAAGGGCGTGTTGAAATTAAAATTATAACTCAAAGTAATTTCATCTAGTTTAACGAAATTGCCTGACTCCAGATAATAATCTGAATACTGGTAAGTGTCTGTTAACTGAGCATTTCGGGTGAAAGCACTTTTGAGTATATTGTTAGGCAGCGCAACCTGATTGCCATATGAAAGATCCATGGTATTTAAGATATCATAGCCAAACCTTCCCCTTAAGAAAACTCTTAAGCCCAGGTTTTTATACCTAAAATCGTTTGTCATGGAAGCATAATATTTAGGAATAGCATTTCCGATAACTGCCAGATCAGTAACCTCTGGATCATTAGAATTATTTATCTGATCGAAAGGCACAGCATCGCCATTCCGGTTATAGAAGAGCCAGTCGCCATTTTCATCGAAGCTGGCAAAACGCTTTCCGTAGAAATTACCTATTTTGCCTCCCTCTACAATACGGAATGCATCACCCAAAGCGCCAAAGCCTCCAATTGCGCCCTCGGATATAACATCTGTTTTATACAGGTCATTCGACAGGTTATCAGCCTCATTAGTTGCATGGCTCCCTGTTACATCTACATTCCAGGTAAAGTCTTCTGTTTGGACCGGAATAGCACTCAGCGTAATTTCGACACCTTTATTGGAGATAGCACCTACGTTTGTATAAATAGTCTCTCTGACAAATGGAGGGAGTTGTGACGTGTAGTTGTATAGTAAGTCTTCTGTTTTGCGTCTAAACACATCAATCGATCCACTTAATTTATCATTCAGTATGCTGAAATCAATACCTACGTTTAACTCCTTTTTCTTCTCCCATCGCAAATCAGGGTTTGGGTTTCTATTAGGCCCATATGTCTGGCGATATTCTCCATCGGGGTTAATGTATACACCACCTGTACCCAATGTTACCAAAGAACTATAATTTGCAATATCCTGATTGCCTGTAACGCCATATCCTGCTCTTATTTTTAAGCTATTGATAAAAGCAATATTTTCCATAAAAGGCTCTTTGTAGATATTCCATCCTACAGATGCTGCCGGGAAATTACCCCACTTGTTGTTTTCGCCAAAGCGTGACGAACCTTCATGTCGGAGAATCAAAGACAGGAGGTACTTTTCTTGAAAGGAATAATTTACTCTTCCGAAAAAGGCAATCAGCGTATTATCACCTTTGCCGCTGCCCATATTTGCTTTCCCTTCTTGTAGCTGGTTACCTGCGCCTAAATTATTTTCCTCAAATATATCATTTACGAAACCATAGTTTTCAGCGAAAAAATTTTCCTCCACTGTATATTGATAACTATATCCGCCAACTGCATTAATATGATGATCATTGGCAATTATCTCATCAAATTGGATGGTTGGTTCTACCGTATAGTCAGTTCGTAAATAGGTGCCCCTGCGCGCATAGCCGCCGCCACGAAAGATGTCGTTTTCTAAAGAGAATTCAGAGTTTAACTGGCGGTAAGCACCATCTTCATAGCTATTCCGTTGCATGGCGCCAAATATGGAAGCTTGCAACCCTCTAAGAATCTCGAGGTTTAACTTTGCGTCAAAAGAAGAGGTCTGTTGTTGCCGGCGGTTGGTTTCCTGTTCCAGCCTGGCTACTTCGTTCGTGCTGGTTGGCTCAAACAAAAAGCTCCCATCAGGGTTATAAAACGGTAACGTAGGGTTCCTAACAAGAGACCCCTCCCATCCACCGCCTCCTAAACGGTTAGCCCTATTGAAGTTAGTCGCTAAATTTATCTGAGCAGTCAGCCGGTCTTGTAATCCTGTTTGATTAAGGCTGAACCTACCACCATACTGCTTACGGCTATTCTCTTTGGCTATGCCTTGCAAATCCTGATAATAGATGCTTGCCCGGTAAGTAGTCGTTGCACTCCCCCCTGATAATGCAAGGTTATGGTTTTGGCTTAAATTATCATGGTTAATCAGTTCATCGTAAGCATCCGTTGTTGAACCGTAATCATAAGATGCATCTATTAAGCCTTGCGCTATTATTGCTCGATATTCATCAGCATTCATAAAATCAGGCCTGTTTCTTACATATTCCTTTCTGAAGTAAGTATTGTAATCGAACCTTGGTGCACCAGATTTCCCTCTTTTAGTCGTAACCAATATTACGCCTCCATTGGCACGCGTGCCATAGATAGCTGCGGCAGAACCATCTTTTAATACACTTATGGATGCGATATCATCCTGCTGCAACAAATCAAGGTTGCCGCCAGGAATACCATCAATAACAACCAGAGGAGCTTGGCCGCCAGTAATAGAGGTAATACCCCTTATTTGCAAGGCAACTCCAGTATTCGGATTAGAGCTACTTCTATCAACTGTCAAGCCGGCTACTTTCCCCTGCACCAAATCCATTGCATTTCGAGCACCTGATTGGTTAAATTCTTCTTCGCTAACATTGCTTACCGCTGAAGTTATTTCTTCCCTCTTCTGCGTGCCGTAGCCTACCACTACTACCTCATTCAGCTTTTTAGTATCCTCCTGGAGCTGCACATTTATAGTGGACTGATTGCCAATGGGCACCTCTTTGTCAGCAAATCCAATGTAAGAAAATACCAGTATCCCGTTTTCCTGCCCATCCGGAACATTTATCGTATAGTTGCCGTCTACGTCTGTCGTAGCACCAACGGTTGTTCCTTTTAATACTACCGTAACGCCAGGCAGTGATTGCCCCTGCACGTCTATCACTTTTCCGATCACTTGGGCTGCATATTTAAAGTGCTTAGTAGAAAGCTCCTTGCCTAATGCCTCAATAGATTTCTCCGGCCGATGTATCCCAACTGCGTAGCTTTGTGTAGTAGTTAATGCCACACACATTGTAAAAGAAACAACACCGGTACAAAATATCCGTCGCCTCCCTCCTACATAGCCACTATCAAACAAATTCGTAAATGATTGTCTCATAGTATTAAATTATTTAAATAATAAATAAAAGTTGCTAAACCGTTTTAGCAAAGTTGATTGAAAACATTATTAAAGTTTAATGAAAGATGATGATTATTTTTTTAGGCATAAGCAATCTAAATTTTATTGAGTGATGATATTATCTAGCTTCTCAAAATAATGAATAACTGCGGCAGGTGGTCAAGCACTTAATTGACAAAGAACAAAATCCTTTATAAAGCTTTAAACTTGAAAGCACCTAAGTATGCCTCTATTATTAGCCTAAATTTAGGAACATAAATGACAAAATAAAAAGCTTTCTTCCCTTTTCTTCTTAAAAAGAGTAATTAATCAGTCTAATTTCTTAGCACTGGGTTGTAGGACAGGTATGGCAGCAAATTTTAGAGAGAAACAACGTTTATAGCAAGTTCTATAAGTAACAAAGCTTCTAAATCTTTAAAACACGTAGCATTTATAGAAATACAAAAAACATTTGAAGTCGCAGAGATGAAAAGCAAAAATAGCCTCTCCTCCTGACAGAAATCAGCTTTATACTAAAGTACTTCTCCAATTTATCTGTTGTTATAAATAAGCAATCTAAAGAAACTTATTCTGCCTGATTACCATGATAAGCTTACATTGGTACCTTCGGGACTGTTATCAAAACTTAAATAACAAGTTCCTGATGTTGCATCCCAAGAGGTTTTTACATCACTTAACTGCGCTCCTTTGTTATTAGTAATTTTAATATCTTTCGGGGATGCTGGCAACAGGATACGCATGCTATTCATTGTTTTAGCAGGGCTCTTCGAGATAAATTTATAACTACCGCTGGTAGCTTTTTCATCGTATATTCTTGAGGCTGAAGCTAAAACCTGAGGTCTCTTTTTATCCTTAATCCTGCTAAGGTTATACAGGAAAGCTTGGTTGCCAGGATTTATAACTTTTTGAGATAGGACTGGCAATTCAGGATCAAAAAGATCAATTACTGGTCCCTTAACTATATATGGTTTAGCACTTACACTTTCATCCATTACTGAAACAATATCATAAGGGCCTCTTTCTAAGTATAGATTATTTTTAAATGTTAATTCCCCTCCCTTAGCATCGGTTTCGTATGCTTCTTTAATAGTTGCAATATAGCCTGATGAAGCATTTGATTCCATCACAAATTCTTTTGGATTTTGCCTGATAACGTGTATTGTACCTTTCCCAACGGTGAATTTTTTATTTGTTGCAGCAGGGTCAATACCTAATTGTTCAAACAGATTCTCGGAAGGAGCTTTATACTTATTTCCTTTAGTATTCCACCATTCCATCACAGTTTGGTAAGGGTCATCATCCCGGCCACAGTAAACCAGAACTCCGCCTTTTTTTACCCATTCAGCAAGGTTTTTATGAACATCCGGCGACATGGGTTTCATATTAGAATAACTCATCACCAAAACTTTTATATCTTTCAAAGAAGCGTCAAGTCCCAGATTTTCCATATGTACTGTTTGCACCGGCACACCCCGTTTCAGCAATGGTAGTGTTTGCCCGTAAAAGTTGGAGAATTGCGGATCTTCGAATCCATTATGGGTAGGAAAGCGCTGAAACATCAACGAATTACCCATTAATACTCCAATTCCATTCACACCTGATACACGATTATCTGATAAAGGCATTTGATTCAATGAATTTATCATCACCTGCATTTGTGTTGAGTAATATTTGGGTATCAACACACTGCTATCGCTGTTTGCAATTTTATAAGGCCTAGTATAAATACGCTCGGGCCAGGGCATTACTTCATAATCAGCCACCATAGGGTATAATAATTTTGCCGTGAAGGTGGCTTCATAATTACGCTTATAATCGCTCCAGTCACGTTGCCTGTCCTCAATAGGGTCGGTAAGAAAAAACACTTTCCGGCCTGTTGGTGCGGTCATCGAAACCATGGAGCCATATTCTAGAAAAGCATTTTCAAACACTCTTTCTTTAGGGAGCCCGTTAAAGTATGTTGGCTCTCTTGAGGTGCCTGTCCAGACCTGCGCTATATAGCCATCTATACCCGGCAATGAGGCCAGGCTGGCTTCGGGGCTAACTATTTTCCAGGATGAGTAATTAACCAGTGAGTGTGTTGGAACATAAAATTTAACATCCATTCCTTTACTTTTACCATACTCCTTTCCATAAGATGAGACCTCTTTAAGCGCATTGTAATACAGCTCGTATTTTAGTTTACTTGAGAGATAGGTATTTTCAGGTGATAAATGCTGCGCCTTCCAGGGAAAGCCATAATATTTTTGCCATTCGTCTTTAAAAGCCGTGCTATAACCTCCTCTTGCCCAGAACTCAGGTTCTTCAAGATAAATAGAACTGATACCTGCATCTATTACCTTTTTGATAACAGCAGTTTTCATGTACTCAATAAATGATTTTACAGGTACAATGTAGGGTATATTCTTGCCATGCCAAATGGTGTCTCCATTCACTTCTACCTGTCCTTCACCAAGATGATTCTTACCATCCCATTTGCCTAAAAAATAATCCTGATAGGAACCCCATGCTATACCAGTCATAAAATGGGTAATATATCCGTGATCTCTCCATGATTTTACGCGCTCTTCAAACGTCATCCCCTGACGACGGTCAGATGGATTTCCATTAACGCCATAAACAATAGCAACATCAGATCGGACATCGATCTCTGGCATCCAGGGGCTGCTTGTCTGGAAAGCTGTTTTTTCTTTTATAACAGGCTTATCCGCTTTTTTTTGTTGCGCACTTACAGTAAAGGCAATACAAAGGCTAAAGAAAAAAGCTATACTTTTTTTCATGACAAACATTTTAAGTGAACGATGATATAAATAATAAAGCACCTATTCATGCGTGTCAGCAAGTATAGGTGCTTTTTGTATTAAGGGATGGTTATCTTTTTAACCTCAGTATAGTTATAATATTTCAATCCGTAATCAACCCGGGCTCCAATCCTGAGATAAAAGTCTCTGTTAGTTGGTAAACGGTCTTTGGTAGTTATAGTAATTGTTTCTCCAATCATACTATTACCATCTGTACCATTAAAGTTGATTTGGTTTGAGTACCTGTCGTCCTTGTTACTGTTTCCAACATAAGGAAAAGGATTAACAAAAAGGAATATATCAGTTACATTAAGCTGAAATTCCGGATTGGCAGTACCTCTCGTAAATCTTACGTTAACAGTAATTGTGCTGTCGGCACTGTTGTAAACCGGCTCACCAACCCATTCAACATTTAAAAACGGCTCAACTTCAAAATCCACATTAGTTGTTCCCTCTACGTCTAATGTCTTCCTATTATCAATTGTAATATTTCCTGACTCGTCGAATTGAACAAGTGGCACGAAAGGGCCTTCAACAGAAATTCTATATGTTCCCTTAAAAATTTTCGTGTTGTTAAAAGTACCATCCTGCATTGAGAAAAAGTAGTATGGTGTCGGGTTATCGCTGTAACTCAGCTCATCAAGTCTTATCCGCGTACCGCCATTCTCGCTGGCATCTGTTTGCACAGGGTTACCAGTAGCTACATCAGTAACACTTCCTGTCAGTGTCTCTTTAGGTTCAGGGTAATTATCGTATTCTTTTGAACAAGAACTACCCGCAAATAAGATAAGGCATAGCCCTATATAATATGCTAAATTTTTCATTTTCTATCTTTCAAGTTAATAGCCTGGGTTCTGTATCAGATTCTGACTTTTAGAGATTTGATCCTGAGGTATTTGCTGATAGTACCATCTGGTATCAAAAGTATAGCGCACATTTCTTTCGTCTAGCCTTTCATCAAAGAAGAATTTACCTGCGGTAGCTGCATAAAAGGGCATCAATGTTCTGAATAATGTTCCGTTCTGCTCTTCGTCTATTATTCTCCAGCGTTTTAAATCCCACCAAATTTTATTTTCGAACCCTAGTTCTTTTCTTCTTTCGTTTCGGATTATATCAATGCTATTCAAATCAGCTGCAGAGGTTAGTAATGTTGCACCCGCGCGCTCCCGTATTGCATTAATCGCGCTGAATGCTTCTATAAGGTAATTTGCATCGGCCTGGCCCGCTGAGTTCAGTTCAAACGCTGCTTCCGCACGGTTTAACAATATTTCGGCGTACCGAAGCTCTATCCAGGTCTGATCAGAACGATTTTCTAATACCTCTGATGTCGGTTTATCCGGCACCAGATACTTCCTTACTGAAAAGCCTGATACAGCGCCAGTACCATCTGCTGTGAATACACCACTCCTGCCGGCAGGATTCATTTTAGTACCATCAGGTAATTCATAAGGTGTTTGATTAGCATTTGGTGAGGATACTATATTAGCTGTAGGATAATTGGAAGTAGAATTTTCAGGAATAAGTTTGCTTATTCCTCCCGCAGAACTTCCGGTATAAATACCGCGATATATTTCAATACTTTCTCCTTTAAACTGATCACCTGGTACTATTACTGTGGCTCTTAACCTGGGTTCAGCATCAGCAAAAAGCTCTATAGTTTGATCATAAAGAATATATTTACCATTATCGTCCAGCGTTTTTATCGTACCATCAGCATCTTTCGGAAAGCCCTCAAATAATTCTACATAGTTCAATGTCGGGTTTACTTCTGCTGAATAACCATTACCTCCCATTAGCTGTCGCGGCACATTATAGGCATCATAACCATGTACCGTTTCAGGAAATTTATACCCCTTAATAAAGATATTTTCAGGACTTGACTCGTCAAAAAACAGATTGACATAATTCTGGAATTGTGCCTGCTTATCTCCTGCTACCCATGCTTTTTTATACAGGCTGTATTTACCTTCTAACAATAATGAGGCATCATAACTGGCTTTAAAATAAGCGTTGGCTTTACTTTCAGGAATTCCACATAGCCTGTTTTGGCTATCATCAAACAATGTTATCTGGTTATATTTAGCTATTGAACCTGCAAAAAGCATTGCCCTGGATTTAAAGGCGGCCGCAACATACTTATTCGCTCTGCCCGGCACGCTGGATTCACTCATGTTCTCATAGGCGAAATCCAGATCCGCAGCAATAAAATCGTACACTGCTTCTTCTGAAGCGCGAGGAATGCTAAGCTCTTCTATGCTTTGTTCAGGGTAATTCAGGATTTTATCAACAATTGGTACACCACCATATCTTTTTACTAATGCAAAATAAGTTACCGCTCGTATAAAACGTGCTTCGCCTAACCAGTTTTTTACCTGTGCTTCGCTAAAATTACTTGCATATTGTGGTAGTGTCTCCAAAAAGTAATTTGCTTCACGTATGAGCCTGTATGAAGCTTCCCAATTATTGAATTCTTCAGTAACGGACCTGGTCAAATCACGACTTAAGGCCTCGCCGGTAGTAGCGCTGAATGGGTTAACCAGCCAGAAATTATTAAATCCAAATGTTGGAGAATATCTGAAGTCCTCTATCGGCAGCTGGCTGTATGACCTTGCCATATATATTTGGATACCACCTTCAGTATTAAATACGTCTTTATCCTGAATGATATTTTGCGGCGGAATATCAAGATCCGTGCAGGCCGCTGACCCAAAGGCTAAAAGTGCGAAAAGTATATATACTTTTGATTTCATTATCTTGGCTATATTTAAAATTTAACATTTAACCCAACAGAATATGTTTTGTTGAGCGGATACAAATAACCATATGTAGCTGAAGGGTGTTCCGGGTCTACATATTTCAGATCAGTTATGGTCAATAAGTTATAACCATTTACAAAAGCTCTGGCCCCCTTTATCCCTATTTTAGAAGTAAGTGTGGCGGGCAAAGTATAGCCCAACTCCAAGCTCTTTAATCTGAGATATGATGCATTCTGTACATTGAATTCAGAATTTTCATCAGGTGTAGTGCCGGTATAGGCAAATGTTCCTGGCACCCACACTGTATTTGGATCATAGGGATCAGCAGTTGCTTCAGAAGTTGCTTCTGCAGGGTGCCATCTATCCAAAAATTGCTCAAGGCCGCTTCCACCTCCCCAAAGTGGTTCTCTTAACTGCTCTGTATAACCTGCGTTCACCAAGCCACTTCCTTGGAAGAGCATATTCATATCGAATCCTTTATAAGAGCCGCCCAGCGTTAAACCAAAATTCATTAAAGGTATACCGTTGTAAGCAATAGGATGCACATCCAAGTCGCTTATGATGCCGTCACCATTCCAGTCTTCATAAGCATAATCGCCCACTACCGTACCACGCCCAACAGCAACAGGACTGTTTACAATATCTTCGTATGACTGAAACTGCCCGGCAGCTCCCCTACCCCATCTGCCATTGTTGTAGCGGTTGTTTGAGTTGCTCCTCCAGTTTTCATAAGAATTTCCTGCAGCAGCACGTTCAACATATAGATTCTTTGTTCGGGTATAAGAAAATATACCTTTTACAAAATAATTTACCTGTCCTATACTGTTACGGTGATTTACCTCTAAATCTATACCCTGTGACCTGTCACTATTGAGGTTTTCCTGTGGCAGGTTTGCACCAACAACTCCTGGTAAACTAAGCGCTCTGGTTGCAAACATTCCGGTACGGTCACGTCTGAAAACATCGACTGTAAAACCTAATAATCCTCTCCATGCGTCAAAGTCAATGCCTACGTTAAGCGTTTTTGCTGTATACCATGTAATATTTGGATTGATAAGCCCTTTGCTTTCCAAGGCGTTTACAAAAGTACCGTTAAATATATGTCCTGCAGGTAACCGATTATACTCTCCGCCGGCAGGATAATTATAGCCGGTGAGGAATTGATAGTTTAATGCTACATCGTCTCCCAGTTGGCCGTATGATGCCCTCAATTTTAGGTTATCAATAAATGAGAGTGCACTAGCGTTTTTCAAGAAACCTTCTTCAGATATAACCCACCCAATTGATCCTGCCGGGAAGAAGCCAAATCGGTTGGTTTCAGGAAACTTTGATGAACCATCTCTTCTGAAACTAAACTCTGCCAGATATTTATATTTGTATCCGTAATTAACTCTGCCTACTAAACCGCGGCTTGCTTCCTGATAAAGGCCTCCTGTGATCGTACCGTTTGGTTCTTGATAAAAGCCTCCGCCGTTCATACCTCCAACTTGGTTTAAACTGTTACCAGCCAGCAATTGGTCAACAGCAAGTGACAGCTCTCTTTGCGCATAAATGTTATCTCCACTACGTGTTCTGTTTTCAAAAAGTAGCAAGCCGCTTATACTGTGTACATCATTAAATTCTCTGTTGTAGTTAAGTGATATTTGAGATAGAGAATTTGGGCGGGAATAATATTCTCTTCTAAGAGTACTTGGCGACTGTTGTGGAATTGTCCTGTAAGTGTTAGAAGTTGCATCATAAGTATACTGGTTATATTGTTTCTGATACAATTTATTATCAGCTGTACTATAGTCGTAACTATACAATGCCTTGGCCTGCAGACCTGTTACATAAGGTACATCATATGTTAGCGCAATTGATGACTGAAACCACCTGTTGGTAAAAGTTTGATATCCTGAAATGTCCTTATTTGATAAAGATACAGGGTTTGTTCCGTCTACCGATGGATTGTACAAATAGTCAGGATTATTATTGGCATAGATATTATCCAAAGGATTTTGCCTCCACATTGATCTGATTATCCACCATGGGGCCTGGTACGGCTGGTTCTTGGTATCTAAGATACCTGTGACATTCAAATCAACCGTTAAAGCTTTAGTTACTTTACTGCTAATGTTTGAGCGTACATTATATCTTTCATAATTCAAGTCTCCACTGCGCAAAAAACCATCCTGAGCTGTATAGCCTAAACTCAGGAAGTAGCTGGTATTTTCGTTACCTCCTGAAGCAGAAAAATTATGTTGCGTTTGAGGTACAACATCTTTAAAGGTCGGCGTATACCAGTCTGTGCTTTGTTTGGTACCGTTCCTGTATGCTTCAAAGTCAGCTTCAGTATAAGCAATACGTCCACCATTTGGCTGGTGCAACAGCCTTTCGTTGGTAAGAGTCATGTAACCTATGGCATCCACAGGTTTTGGCAAACCTGCCGGAACCTGCCAGGTATAGCTGCCTGAATAATTAAGTTCTAGGGTGCCTTTTTTACCTTTTTTAGTAGTAACAAGCACAACACCATTAGCGGCCCTTACTCCATAAACAGCGGCAGAGGCATCTTTAAGTATAGAAACACTCTCGATATCGTTGGGATCAAGGCGGGTTATATTCTCCCTTGGAATACCATCAATAATAACCAATGGGTTACCAAATCCCCTTATATCGAAGGTGTTGTCGAATGAGCCAGGTTCACTACTGTTTTGAACTACGCGCAAACCGGCAACTTTACCGGTAAGCATATTCTGTACGTTCTCGTTTTTGGTGGCTACAATTTCTTCACTCTTAACGGCAGATACCGCCCCGGTAAGGGTTGCCTTAGTTTGTGTACCATAGCCTACAACAACCACCTCTTCAAGCGCCTTGGCATCCGTTTGAAGGTGAACATCAATAACTGATTTGTTTCCGATTGGCACCTCTTGTTTTAGAAAGCCAATATAGGAAAATACCAGCGTCCCATTTTCCTGCCCATCAGGAACATTGAGGGTGTAACTACCATCAACATTTGTAGTGGCACCAATGGTTGTTCCTTTTAGCACGACAGATACACCAGGCAGTGACTCCCCATTATTGTCTGTGACCCTGCCACTTACTTGAATTGCATACTTGATTGCGTGGCTTGCAGAAAGGCCTTTATCATTAGCAAAGGACTCAGTAGCCTTTTTAGACCGATGATTATCAGCGGCATGACTTTGTGTGGCAGGTAATCCTGCACATAATGTAAAAGCAAGGGCGCTGGAACAGAATATTCGCGCCTTTCCTCTTACATAGCTACTATCAAACAAATCCATAAATAATTGTTTCATAGGATCTACTTTGTTTAAATGATGAATTACAAAAGTGAAGAATATGCATTAAAACGTTTTAGCAAGAAGACAAACAATCCCATTCGGGCTTGTTACCGAAGTGTACAAGAGCTATGTTCTCTAAGAGTTTAAGCAGTTTTGAATTAACTGCTTACCTGCTCCACATGGGGTGACTATTTTGAAGTATGATGCTTATCTAATATTTAATAGTAATATAAGATGATGTCAGGAGTAAGTATATTACCAATATCAAGTAATATAAAACATCAGGCACTTATTTGGTATACTTTGTACCCTTCGAAGCGGTTATATGTTGGCAACCTGATAATACTAACGAAATCCGCTAGAAAATTTTTCTATAGTCATGGGAGGTGATTAATTGTTCCGCAGCCAGAGATCGGATTCATTTTACTTTTAGGCAGCATTACAACTTTTAATTTTTTTAGAGATTATAATGCTATTTCTGGTCTAAATGTAAGAACATAAATGACTAATCAAAAAATTTGATCTATAATTCTTTTGAAAAGTGATTAATCAGTACACCCATGCTTCTTTAAAACTATTGCCAGCACTATGGATTTGCCCCACGCTTTGTTAAAGCAGCCACAATCGGTTTATACTTACACATGGAGCGCTTAATTTATAAATTAAGCATTTAAATGACTTTGTTGCAACGGTAGCAGCTAAAAAACACCGCCTAATTTTAACATCTGATTAATTAAAATGGGTTATTTTTGTTAACTTGTTAAATTATTTTAAGATATGTGGTCTCAAACCACCTTTTGCCTACTGAAAGATGTCTATTTAACTCAAAAAGTACATTTAATGCCATATTTACCGTTGCAATAAAGTCCATTTAAACTCTTAATCTAAGCTTAAAACAATATGCATCTATGATGGCAACACCTGTAAACTACCGCTAAAACAATCCTAACATACCAGTAGCAGGTATGGCAGCAATTAAGTTTTCTTGAAGCCTATGGCTGCACTTGTGGCATTTAATCTGTTCTTTATAGATGCAGGTTCGTATAAATTAATCATTCAATAAAAAATCTGTTATGAAAAAGACAATAAAATTAATTCTGGTGGCATTCGCACTAACTGCTTTTACGGCATGTGGCAATCAGGATGGCACTACTACAGATCAGACAGAAACGGGAGTGGAAACAGCTGAGGGTGTAAACTCAGATATAGAGGCAGACACAGCCATCACGCTGGACCCGGATACAACTATTTATCATGATATGACGCAGTAGATAGCTTTCTGTTGGGGTTAAGCATCTGTTAAGAAAACAGAAATAATGCTGCAAATACAAAACTCTAAATTGACCCCAGCAGACAGCATTTGAAAACGCCGCACAAAAAATCAGCCTAACTGAAACAGCCTTGTCTTGATGCAAAAGAAATATTTTATTTTCCTTCTGCATAAAGATAAGGCTGTTTATACTTTATCATATATGACGAACCATCGTTATATATGATAAAGTTGTTTGATTTTTTATATTTTAATTATCAACTATACTTCAACATCAATTATCTTGCAGAAGATAATATTAGCAAAGCTGCTAGGTATTGCATAATATACTTTACCTAGTAGCTTCAATATAAAATGGCTTTCTGTCAGTATGTTAGAGCTCTCTTATCCAGATATTCCGGAAGCTTAATGGTTCGCTTTCATCACCATGCGCTTGCAACTTTATAGGTGCCGGACCATGCTTTTTATAAGATGGCTTACCTATATATTGGGTTGGCCCCAGCAGCTCTACATTGTTTTCAACAAGCACGCCATTAAATAAAACTGTTACACGAGCAGGTGTCTTTACCGAACCATCCTCTTTAAAAGCAGGCGCTTTCCAGAACACATCATAGCTTTGCCATTCGCCTGGCTTTTTAGCGGGGTTGGCCAACGGTATAAATTGCTTGTAGATGCTGCCGGCCATGCCATTCACATACGTTTTATTGTTGTAAGCATCCAGCACCTGCAACTCATACCCAGCATCGCCTTTACCAATTGATGCTAAAAAAACACCACTGTTGCCACGCGCCTGGCTTTCGCCCGAAATATTTTGCGGAACGCGCCATTCTATGTGCAACTGGTAATCGGTAAAGGCTTGTTTGGTTTCAATATTACCTGTTTCTTTATTTACAGTCAGTATTCCATCAGATACTATCCATTTTGCCGGCTTGCTCCTGTCGTCCGTCATCACCCATTTGTCCAGGTTTTTTCCATCAAACAACATAATAGCATCTGATGGCGCTCCAATTCTTACTTCTCCTGGTGTTACAACTTTAGGTACAGGCTCCCAAACCTCGGTGTCCTCGGGTTTTGCATTTTGCTGTGCTTTAGCCATAAAGAAACTCCCTGCCAATAAAGTGGTAAATAATATTTTATAGTTCATGTGTTGGTTATTGGTTATTAATTGCTGAATAATTGCCTTCTGGATTATGCTCGCCAAGAGCAAATTTGGCAGTGCCGGAAGTAAAGAAGCTTACGGGATAGCAAGCTATTTATACATTATTTTCTGCCCGCTTACGCAAACTTCTTTATTTTGCCTGCATTATGCCTGCCGGTCAAATGTTATACACTCTCGTAACTCTTTTTCTGTATAAGCCAGTTTGTGTTGTTTCAATACTTCGTCAGGCACGCCCTTCCATTGATTTGGGCGGTTGCCCATATACCCAATGTCCTTCACGCCTATTTCAGAAGTAAAGAAGCCGGTTGCTGTCAGGTTACGCATCAGGCTAAAAAAGGCTACCCCTTTCTTCATTTCCGGTTTTGCTTTTTCAGGATATGCGATGGCATCAACCATTTGCAGTTGCTGCTTTTCGCTGCAATCGCTGAACGACTTATCGAAACGGTTTTGGCACTGTATGTCCAGCCATTTCAGGCTGCTGCGCATTGGCGTTTGAAATTCAGGTTTATCTTTCACGATAAACGCAATAAAATCGGGCACACCAGCGTCAGATGCGCTGCCGCTCACCTCATCCTCCGGAATTATAATATCGGCCAGAATAGTTATCGTGGCCAACTCATGTTTTGTGAAGAAATTTTCGGATTTTACCTTTTTTAAACGCTCTATCTCCTCCTTCATCCGGCCTGCTTTGGAGTCCGCGTCAGGCGTCTTTACAACTTCTGCAACTGTTTGCTCTTCGGTTTTGCTGTCACAGGATTCTAAAAGAAAAGCGGAAGAAACCGTGGTCAGCACAATGGCTTTTAGTGATTCTCTTCTGTCCATAAGATTATACTTTTAACCCTTGATTAGAGATTTTGCTTTTTCATTTCATCAATAATATACTCAGATGCCCGCATAGACAAGGCAAGGATGGTCCAGGTAATATTTTTATCGCCCTGCGACACGAACTGGCCGCCATCTACACAAAACAGGTTTTTGCAATCATGTGCCTGGCTCCATTTATTCAGTGCTGATTTTTTAGGATCATTGCCCATTCGCACGGTGCCTGCTTCATGAATAATTTTACCGGGGTTTTGCAAACCCCATTTGTTATGCGGCCCCGCATCGTCACCTGAGGTAACAATGGCACCCATCTCATGCAGAATCTCTTTAAAAGTCTGGTTCATGTGCTTCGCCTGATTAATTTCATAATCAGAATATTTCACATTAAACCGCAACACAGGAATGCCATACATATCAACCACGTTCGGATCGATTTCGCAATAATTACTTTCAAAAGCAATGGCTTCTCCGCGGCCGGCCATACCTACACCTGCCCCATACATAAAGCGGTAATCTTCTTTCAGCGACTTGCCATAGCCACCCGCTTCTTTGGTTTTACCATTTACATTAAACTTCCCGTTCAGCCCTTCTATTCCCCATCCGAAGCCATAAGCAGGTTGCTGCATCCCTCCCCAGTATTCTATATGATAACCACGCGGAAAATCCAATTTTTTGTTGTCCAGCCACCAGGGCGTGTATACATGCAAACCACCTACACCATCTTCGTTGTAACGTTTGCGCCCCATCAATTCAGGCATCACGCCGCTTACTGAAGCACCAGTTGAGTCATGTAAATACTTTCCTACTACATCGCTTGAGTTGGCTAAACCGTTTTCATGGCGCCGGGATACAGAGTTAAGCAACAATCTGGCACTTTCGCAGGCACTTGCCGCCAGTATCACTACCCTTCCATCTACCTGGTACTCCATCATATCATCCTTGTCGACGTATGAAACGCCAGTTGCCAGGCCCGCTGCATCCGTTATCACCTCGCGCGCCATGGCATTGGGTATAACGTCCACATTTCCGGTGGCAACAGCAGGTTTCACTAAACAGGAGGAAGATGAAAAATCAGCGTATACTTTGCAGCTGCGCCCACACTGCGAACAATAGAAGCACTGGCCGCGCTCTTCGTTAATTTTTTGAGTGAGAATAGATAACCGGGAAGGAATGACAGGAATGCCGATTCCGGATGCCGCTTTTTTGAGCATCAGTTCGTGCAGGCGCGGAAGCGGCGGCGGCATAAAGATACCATCCGGCTCATTTTCCAGCCCTTCGTTTGTGCCGAACACACCAATTAATTTATCTACTTTATCATAGTATGGCTTTACGTCGTCATACCCGATGGGCCAGTCTTCACCCAGGCCGTCAACGCTTCTGTGTTTAAAATCTTTGGGCCCGAAGCGAAGCGATATCCGGCCCCAGTGGTTGGTTCTTCCGCCCAGCATTCTGGCGCGCCACCAGTCCCAATCCGTTCCTTCGGCTTTGGTGTATGGTTCCCCGTCTATTTCCCATCCCCAGTAGCAACCGTCAAAATCGCCGAAAGGGCGGAATTTAGTGGAAGCCCCGCGCCTCGGAGATTCCCAGGGATTTTTTAGCTGTGCTGAATCAGTGGCAGGATCAAACATTGGCCCGGCTTCGAGCAGGCATACTTTTAAGCCTGACTTTGCCAGGGTATAAGCCGCCATACCGCCACCGGCGCCGGAGCCAACTATAACAGCATCGTATTTCTTGGGTTGCTTTTTAATTTGGAAATCTGCCATAAAAGCTATGCGAATCAGGAGTTAAAAAGTACAGACGCAGCACTGGAGGAGTTTTGGCTCCATGTTTTCAGCATAATACATATGCCGTTATTGCCAAATCTACCATTTGCCACTGCTATAATATGTATTTACTGTATCAAAAGCAATGTTTCAACAACAATTTCCTTTATTACACTATCACACAAAAAAACTGCGGTTCAATTTATACGGCCCCTCTTTTTGCATTTTATAGTGTTCAAAAATCAAACTGCAGGTCCGAAAAAATGCTGTCGCATGTTTTCAGAAAAGTCAGCAACCTTAAATTTTGGCTTCTCCAGTCCTGCTTTATCAGTGCTATACTTATAGCGTTAACCGGAAACATCCGCACCAAGGCGCTCAGAGGATTCCCTGATAATTAATGTCGCAGGCAGAACGATCTCCTGAACTTTTACACCGTCATCAGATCCATCTAATAGATTCAACATCAGGCGGATGATTTGCTTGGAAATTTCTTCGGTGGGCTGCGCAATTGCTGTAATCGGAGGATTATACAGCTTAAAGAGATCATGATCATCAAAAGATACAACACCTATATCAGATGGGATGAGAAGGTTCAGGCTCTTAATTGCCTGCAAACCCCAAATGCCAATATAGTTCGTTCCAAACAATACGGCATCAATTTCTTTATGCGCTTTTAAGTAAGAAGATATTTGCATTATATTCTGCTCTGAAGAATCATGAAAATCTAACTTCCTGATAAAAGATTTCAGACTATTTGCGGCAACTGCTTTCTCGTACCCCCGCAAGCGTTCCAGCATCTGCGTCTGCTCCGAATCCAGGGTAATAAATGCAATGTTCTGAAAACCCTGTGCAATCAAGTGGTTAATAGCATTATGCGTGCTGTTAAAGTTATCAATCACTACATAGCTGGATCTTAAGTCAGGTAAAAAACGATCAGCTAAAATCACAGGTATGTTATCATTCATCAACGACTGCACCTCCTCTTCAACGCCTTCGGGCGGGGTGATAATAAAACCATCGATGAGCCTGTCTCTAAACATCTTAATCAGCTCACGCGTTTTTTCTACCTTATTTTCTGTGCTGCAGTAAAGTATTCTGTAACCTTTGTTGTGTGCTTCTCCCTCAATCAGACGGGCTACCTGTGCAAAAAATACATTAGATATATCTTCCACCATTAAGCCGATAATTTTCGATTTTCCAGTTCTTAAGCCCTGCGCAATTGAATTTGGCTTAAAGCCAACTTCCTCCACATAATCAAGCACCTTTTTGGTTAAGCTTTCGCTTATTCTTTTTTCCCTGGCTTTTCCATTAAGTATAAAAGATATTGTTGTAACTGAAACTCCAAGCGCTTTGCCAATATCACGGATAGAAAGCTTTTTATTCATGCGTTTGTTTTCTGTATTAGTAGATAATCTGTAAAGTTATCAAGGCAGGAGGGCAAGTATAGATATATTATTTCAACTATTTATACATAATTCTAAGGCAATTGTTATTTTATCTACTTTTGACTTTAAGTATAAGGTTGACATTCTCACTATACTTAATTTGAGGTTTGGCTTTTAATTGTGCCTCAGAAGCGTTAAATAGTATTTTTATTCAAATGCGGCAGAGCGAATTTTATAAATTGCTTTCTTTTTAAAGTATGATTTCATTTGATAAAAATGATTTCTGACATTCGCCAACATCTTGATTATCGCATCTTAAACAGGCAACATATATGAATAGCAGAAGAAATTTCCTCAGGTTATCGGCCTGGGGCGCCAGTATGTTAGGCGGCCTCTACCCTGTCGGCAAAGCGTTTGCCGGTTCTCTGGAAAACAGGAAAACGAACAAACCCGTTGTAATTTCAACCTGGAACCATGGTATACCTGCCAATGCCGCTGCCTGGGAAATATTGTCACGGGGCGGCCAGGCGCTGGATGCTGTGGAAGCAGGCGTAATGGTGCCCGAAGGAGACCCGGCTATACGAACAGTGGGTTATGGCGGCTTTCCGGACAGGGAAGGGCACGTAACGCTGGATGCCTGCATTATGGACAAAGACAGCAATTGCGGCTCGGTGGCTTTTCTGGAGCACATCAAACATCCGATATCCGTTGCCCGAAAAGTAATGGAAGAAACACCGCACGTAATGCTGGTGGGCGAAGGCGCTTTGCAGTTTGCCCTTGCACAAGGCTTTCAGAAAGAAAACCTGCTGACGCCCGAATCGGAAAAAGACTGGCAGAACTGGCTGAAAGAATCCAAGTATCAACCTGTCATCAACATCGAAAACCACGACACCATCGGCATGCTGGCCTTAGATGCGCAAGGCAACCTGGCAGGCGCCTGCACCACGAGCGGCGCTGCTTATAAAATGCATGGCCGAGTAGGAGACTCGCCCATTATTGGCGCCGGCCTTTTTGTTGATAATGAAATAGGAGCAGCCACATCCACAGGTCTGGGAGAAGCGGTGATGCGTACGGTGGGCAGCCATTTGGTGGTGGAGCTGATGCGCCAGGGCAACTCTCCGGAGCAAGCTTGTAAGCTGGCTGTGGAACGCATCATTGCCAAGCATAAGGACGTGAAGGATCTGCAAGTCGGCTTTATTGCCCTCAACAAGCAGGGCGCGTACGGCGGCTATTGCATTCAAAAGGGATTTGATTATGCTGTTCGCGACAACTCAGGCAGTAAATTAACAGACGCCAAAAGCAAAATGTAAGTATGGCCAGACAAAAATTAGTGGCCGAAATCTGTGTTGATTCTGCGCACGCAGCCATAGCAGCCGAAAAGGGCGGGGCGCAGCGCGTAGAACTGTGCGATAGTTTGGTGGAAGGAGGCACGACACCCAGCGCCGGCATGATAGCCCTGACACGCGAGCAGATAAACATTAAGCTGCACGTGCTTATCCGGCCGCGGCGCGGTGATTTCCTATACTCTGATCTGGAGTTTGAAATCATGAAACGTGATATTGAAGTGGCCAAAAAGCTCGGGGCAGACGGACTTGTGTTTGGCATCCTGAAAGCTGACGGCAACATAGATGTTGTCAGAACAAGTGAACTGATGGCACTTGCTTATCCATTTAGCATTACGTTTCACAGAGCTTTCGATTTAACACCGGAACCTTTCAAGGCGCTGGATGATCTGCTCCAGCTAAAAGTGCACCGCCTGCTAACTTCAGGGCAGAAACCAACAGCGCTTGCAGGTGCACAACTTATTGGCGAACTGGTGAAAAAAGCAGGTAAGCAGATAGCCATAATGCCCGGAGCAGGTATAAATGAGCAAAATGTAAAGCAGATTATCACCCTAACGGGCGCAGGCGAGTACCATACTTCCGCAAGAAACAAGACTGACGGCGACATGCTTTTCCGGCGAAGCGAGCTATTTATGGCTAGTGGCACGCCTCTGTCGGAGTATGAGCATTTCACGGCCGATACCGCCAAAGTGGCCGCCATACTTCGAGCCTCAGAAGCAGCGTATTGAAAGCATAAACTATTCGTATCCTGAGTAACCTATACATTAGAAAAAGCATGACAGATAACCAAAATATAACAGGCCTTGTAAGAGAACAGCTGCTGGAATTGCTAAAAGGCGGTTTTGCGCCAAACGTAATTTTACTTCGGGAATTTGATTACGCTAAAGCCGGCATTGTGCTCGACGGGCTGCACTTTTCGGCCTGGATACTGCTGGGGCACATGCGCGCGCGGCAACGCACGCTCCTTAACTTTATGCAGGATCCGATAAATAATCCGGTGATTTGGCCCGATGCCCACTGGCCGGAAAACTATGAACCGGAAAGCGACCAAGCCTGGCAGCAAGCCATCAATGAATTTAAAAGCGAGCTGGAGGAGATGCTGGAAATTATAAATAATCCTGATACACAGTTATTTGAAGTTCAGGAAAACGGCAAAACGCGCTCCTGGGCCGCCATGACCACACTGCACCACAATAGCTATCATATCGGCCAGCTCAAAACCATCGGGCGGCAGCTCGGGGTTTGGTAGCCGGCATTAAACGGCATATAGTGCTGCCTGCGATGCGATAATCTCCTGCTTCAGTTGCTCGAAATTGTGGTGCGGCGGCTCGGGTGAAAAAGTCATCGGCTGGTTTTTCCGCGCCGGGTAACTTAAGTATCGGATCAGTGGCCCCGCTATGATGTCGGCCCGCTCCGTTTGTTCCTCTGTCAGCTGGTCCATCCAGTAGCCGGATTGTCCTTTTTTCAGATGTTTAGGATTTTCCTTTTTTAAAGCAGCAAAGCTCATGTCCGTTGCCAGCTGCTCTTTTTGCGCTTCACTTAAATCAATCTCAAGGTAATCCAGCAGCCGCACCAGCTCCTGGTGAAAATTAAGCAGAAAGCCTTCGTAAAAAGCGATATGAATGTTATACTCTCTACTCAACCGCAGATGGTCAAACACATGCCATACCCATTCCTGCATCAGGCTGTCAAAATTTTTCTGCAGAAACCGCTCCGGGTCTTTTTCTTCCTGCGGATAATATTTCAGCATATAATCTGAAGTATAATATTTGGCAGCCGAAATAACCCTGTCTCTGGGATCGCGGATGATGTATATTTTTTTGTCGAACAGGTTAAGCACCTCGCCGCTTCTTTTACAAATTGGTGCGTGCGTCCAAACATGATTTGTCTGCGCAACATACTCCTCCATATTCAGGATAGGTCTTCTGTACACGCTGCTGATGCGGTAACTGCATTGTAAATCACTGATATCCAGCATATCTATACTTGCTTGACTAGGATAGTTCAGGTCCCAGGTTTTGGCCAATGTATAAATGGGTTGCTGCTCGATAAAGCTGGTCGTGTTGCGGCCGGTTCGGGCCAGTAGCTGCTGGATAATCTGATAAAGCCAGAAATTGCCGCACTTGGGCGCGCCGCCTTGCAGGATTTTCATACGTTATAGTTGGTTACGAAAAGGTTGTTTTACAAAGTTAGTCAGGCAGCTCTGTACGCCAAATATGCAAAAAACAATGTCTGTCATAACAAAGGCAATGTTAAGTCCGCGACAGGCTTTTTCGCAATTAATCAAAACCACATCATCATACTTCAACTGAGATGGGTATGGCTGGTAATGCTTATCCACTTTGGGTAGCAGTTTCTTTATTAAAATTATACACGATTTCCTCCGATACTTATTTCAGGACTTCTTCAGTTCGGAACAAACTAAATTCGTCTCAGCCTCCCAATAAAAACGAATTCTCTCATGCCTTTTCCTTCCAATCAAATTTAATGTTGATGTTTTCGAAACAGAAGTTCAGACAGTCTCGATGCGATATAGCTCAGCTAATCGGAAAGTTATTTGCATAAGAACGATGATTGCTGGTATAAAAGCTTAATTTATCGTTCTTGAGCATTATACTTCTCAGCTACTTCAGAAAAACTCTCTTATGAAAGGATCGGTGTAATCCGCAACAAATGCGACAACATTATCATACTGGCTGAAATCCTCTTTGGGGTGCGCCGTGGTGATGGCTACGCATTTCATACCTGCATTTTGGGCCGCCTCTACTCCTTTTGGCGCATCTTCAAACACGATACAATCAGTTGCTTTTGTCTTCAGCTTTTCGGCAGCTTTTAAAAAGGTTTCTGGATCTGGCTTGCTGGTGCGCACATCGTCGGCGCTCACCACGGCATCGAAGAAGCTGCGGATGTCCAGGTTATCAAGTATAAAATCGACGTTGCCATTAATGGCGGCAGAGGCGATGGCCATCTTCACATCATGGGCCTTTGCCTCATCCAGAAAGTCGCGCAGGCCATCAATCAGCTTCAGGTGCGGCTTGTAGGCCTGTTGGTAGCGCTGCTCTTTCTCCACCGACAGATCTTGCACCTGCTCCTTTGCGAAGTGGTTTTCGCCGAAAATGCGATCCAGCACTTCACTGTTTTTGCCGTACATCTGCTCCCGCACCTCATCCCAGCTTAGCTTGGCTCCCAGCACATCGTTGAGCACCTGATGCCAGGCCTCAGCGTGGTAATGCATGTCATCTATTATTGTTCCATTCAGGTCGAACAGAAATGCTTTCGCAGAAACTTTCATAGGTATACTTTAAATGCAAAAGTATACTATACGGGAAAAGCAGCCGATGTTCCTGCCGCTTTTTTCTGATGGCCCGGTATAGTATAAGTGTTCGCTTCGCCTTTTCTTAACGAATTGCCCAAGCCCGGTATACAAGTATAAACCGCCCGATCTAATTGTTCGTTACCTGCTGCACTGCCTCGGTCGTCATTTGCACAGGTTTTATACTTCCATCAGGATTATATAGACAGCGACAGAACATATCAAAAATCAAATTATAAAGACTACCCCTAATCCATGCTTAACTAAGGCGGGGAATTTAATTTGTATTCTTTGCTGAAGTTTTTCCGGTAAGTTCTGTTACCATCTATAGTATAAAATCGATGCAAACGGAGCAATGGAAGCTGCCGCCGATGAACTGGATGCTGCCTGCCGTGTTGATAAAAAAATTAAGGCTTCCCTTTGATATCGATAATGGCCTGGTTTATAATTTAATTAAGATGATGGCGCAGAGATACAATACTTTACACCGCTTTATTTTTAGAAATCATTACAGAAAGACAGCAAAGAAGGAAAGGAAATACCACCTTCACTCAAACAGACGCATAAGCCTTTATTACTTTTTGTTACTGCTTCAGCTCCAGTACCACCACCGAAAAAGGAGGCAATTTTACCTGTAGCGAATTACCTTTCAATTTGGCGCCCTTGTATGTAGCAGGTGTTATTTTTTTAGGTTCCTGAAAAGTGTTATGATCCTGAATACTCTTGGATGCGAGCATTCTGCCTGACACAGATTTATACTTGGTGCCTTCCACATCAATCGAAATATCCTGTGTTTTTTTGGCATCAATGTTTACCAATGTGATGTGAGTCAGGCCGTTTTTGTCTTTGGAAGCCGAGCCGGAAACTGCAGGCAGCTTTTCATCACCCAGCACATACGCATCACTCTTAATACTCAGCGGGAGCAGCGCCGCATCCTGGTGCACGTTGTACATCTCCATCACGTGGTAAGTAGGCGTCAGGATCATTTTCTCCTCATCCGTCAGAATTACCGACTGCAGCACGTTGATGGCCTGCGCCAGGTTAGCCATGCGTACGCGGTCGCAGTGATTGTTGAAAATGTTGAGCGTGACACCAGCAATCATAGCATCGCGCATTGTATTTTGCTGATACAAAAACCCAGGGTTTGTGCCCGGCTCCACATCGTACCAGCCGCCCCACTCATCCACAATAAGCGCAATTTTCTTTTCCGGGTCGTACTTATCCATGATGGCGGTATGCTTGTTGATGAGCTCATCCATGAACAAAGCCCGCTTCATAGTTGTAAAATATAGTTCTTCAGAGAAACCTGTTGCGGGTCCTTTTTTATTCCAGTCGATTACAGAATAATAGTGCAGTGCCACGCCTTCAATCAGGTTGTGCGGAATATGCTCCATCAACACTTCCGTCCAGTGATAATCAGCACCATTTGCGCCGGAAGCTATCCTGAAAAGTTTCCCTGTATTGTTCCAATCAGACACAAAGGTGGCATACTTGCGGTACTCGTTGGCATAGTACTCTGCCGTCATGTTGCCGCCACAGCCCCAGGCCTCGTTGCCAATGCCCCAGAACTTTACGTCCCATGGTTTATCGCGCCCGTTCTCGCGTCGCAGCTTAGACATCGGGCTCTCTCCGGCGAAGTTCACATACTGCACCCAGTCCGACAGTTCCTGTACCGTACCGCTACCCATGTTGCCTGCCAGGTAAGGTTCTGTCCCAAGCAATTCGCACATGTTCAGAAAATCGTGTGTGCCGAAGCTGTTGTTTTCGGTTACGCCGCCCCACCAGGTATTTACCATTGTCGGGCGCTGGTCTTTAGGTCCGATACCATCTTTCCAGTGATAAGTATCGGCAAAACAGCCGCCGGGCCAGCGCAGGTTGGGTATCTTCAGCTTCTTGAGCGCCTCCACCACATCGTTGCGCACCCCGTGGGTATTCGGAATTTTGGTATTATCCTCGCCCACATAAAAGCCGCCATAGATGCTGCGCCCCAGGTGTTCGGCAAAGTGACCATAGATATTCCGGTTGATCACCAAATCGGGACTCGTTTTTACATCGAGTTTGGCAGTAGTCTGGGCGTAGGCCGATAAGCTGCACACCAGCATCAGAACACTTAGTATCTTTTTCTTCATAATTATCTATTTTTGTTAAATTTATACTTCTCTCTTCCAGTGAACCATCACTTCCTGATCGATCCACTGTTAGCCGCACCTGCTGCTACGACAGTTTTATCCGGATAACGTTGACAGAATAGGGCTGTAGCGAGAGCTTTATCTTTTTTTCCTTCACCTGTAGCTGCGTCTGTTTAGGGCTCACAGCATCGGGGTTTTCGAAAGAATTTTCCTGGTTCAGGTTATCGCTGTGCAGCACTATTAAAGTACCGTTGCGCGACAGCTTTCTGGCCCCATCCACTATAAACTCGCTTGCCTGCGCTTTGTCAGAAGTATTTACCACTTTCAGAATCAGCTCATTTGTTTTGCTGTCGATACTGGCTGAGGCAAACATGCCTTTCTGGCCCGTTACAGCTTTATTTTGCAGCAGCACCGGCACTACCTGCGTTCCTCTGTTGGTTGAGAACAGTTTCTGCACCTGGTAATCTGTTGTTCCCAACGACCGCAGATTATCCACCCAAATCATATCTGGTGTCCACTGCCAGCCTTCCACATGTGCAAACAGTGGCGCGTAAGAAGCCATCACTACTACATCGGCATTTCGCTCCAGGCCGGTCATAAACGCCGCCTCTGACATAGCTGTATTCCAGTTGTTTTTATTTTCAGGGCTGGCAATGGCCACCGATTGCGCCGCATACTCGCCTGCAAATATTTTAGGTCCGTTGCGGTCGTAGTCGTCGTAGCGGGTAACATTCTCTCTGAACCATTCAGGCGCGCGATAGTAGTGCTCGTCAATGATATCTACTTCCGAGTCTTTCATATTTCGCAGCGTCGTGTTCAGGTAGTCAAACTCCTTGCCTTCCGGAAATGGTCCGGTGGTAGTTACAAGCTTGATATCGGGATATTTTTCCTGCAAAGCTTTTTCAAACATCTTGTATCGTTCAATGTATTGCTCGCCCCATTGCTCATTGCCCACACCCAGATATTTCATGTTAAAGGGAGTAGGATGGCCCATTGCAGCGCGCTTTTTGCCCCATGTTGTTTCAGCAGAGCCGTTAGCGAATTCAATTAGGTCCAGCGCATCCTGTATGTAAGGTTCAAGCTGATCCAGTGGAACTACTTCGGCAGTGTTAAACTGGCAGGCCATGCCACAGTTCAGGATAGGCAGCGGTTCGGCTGCAAGATCTTCAGCAAGCTGGAAGTACTCAAAAAAACCCAGGCCAAACGACTGAAAATAATCGGGCGTGAGGCGATGATTAAATTCTGTATTCCAGCGGTTCACTATTAACTCCCTATCTTCCACAGGCCCAATAGTTTTTTTCCACTGAAACCGCTCATCCAATGTGCGTCCCTCCACAATGCAGCCACCCGGAAAGCGCAGGAAACTTGGCTTCATGTCGGCCAGCAGTTGCACCATGTCGGCACGGAGCCCATTGGGGCGGTGCTTCCAGGTTGCATCTGGAAACAGGGAGATCATGTCCAGGTCAATGGTACCTTTTCCTTTTGCCCACATGTTCAGCATTGCTTTCGGCGCCGTGTCGGTTGCGGTGAAGCTTACTTTATACGATTTCCACTGCGTGCTTTCCGGCGACAACGTTGCGTTGCCGATACTTTTCCCTTCGGGGCTCACCAGTTCCACCACCAGCGCCACAGCACTACCCTCCTGCTGGCGCGCCAGCACTGAGAAGTTATACTGGTCGCCTTTTCTGATGCCCATACCCCGGAAGCCTTCGTTGGAAATGCCATAGTTGGCCTGGTCAGACGTAGACTCAACCCGGACAAAGTGCCGGTTGATGGGATTTACCGCTTCCTGGTTCAGCACCAGAATTTTTCCGCTGCCGCCTTCTTTTTGCTGCTCTTTCCACCCCATCATCGGATTATAGAACTCAAATGAGCGGTTTTTCACTAGTTCAGCATAAATACCACCATCTGCGCCCATGTTGATGTCTTCGAAAAAAAGGCCCCACATCGTTGGCTGTATAGTTGCCTTCACTTCGTTTGCCTTTACAGTGAAAACGTTAGCTGATTGTGCGATACCACTAACAGGAGCGGCAAAAAAGCAAGCAGCCACGCAGCAGGCTATGAAAGTTATTTTCTTCATAAATTATTATTTCATTTCAGCTAAAGCTATATGCAGGCTAAACCCCTTCACACTATCTGGCGCTGGATTCAGGAACTTATATTACAAAATGATGCAAATGTTATTTCCCTGAAATCAAATATAAAAATACTGAAAACAAGTAAAAGATATTATTTGTAAAAAATACATTTATTACCAGAGCCAGCTGTATGCTAGCTTTTCTGCTTATGGTCCGTTGCGCCCAGATTCGTACTTCCGTTATACTTTAGTGCATAAATCGCCTCTATTTTTATTACTTCCCGGTAGTTGTGCTTTGGTTCTGCACTATCGGCCAGTCATTCTTATCCCAACTTAGCTTCTCTATCCGCAGTTTAGATTTGCCCTTATCTGCCGCGTCATAGGCGTGGAAGATCAGGTAGTACTGGCCGTTCTCACTATAGATAGCATTATGGCCTACGCCATACCAGCTTTTATCGCCTTGCAGTAATAAGCTTCCTCCGCCCTGGGTCATCTTTTTGCCTTCTTTATCCAGATAAGGTCCTGTAATTTTTTCGGCGCGCCCCATCACCATTTTGTACGTACTTTCAGGACCACGGCAGCAGAAATCGAAAGAAGTGAAAAGGTAGTAATAATTGCCTTTTTTAAATATAAAAGGAGCCTCCACGGCACCATCACCAGGATTTCTTTCATTTAACGTATCAGTGCGATCTCTTTGAACGATGCTGTACCATTCCTGCGGATTCTGTTCTATAGAGGTTAGATTTTTATTCAGCTTTACCAGCTTCAGCCCTTCCCAAAAAGACCCGAAAGCCAGCCACGGCTGCCCCTGCGCATCTAACGCCATGTTTGGGTCTATGGCGTTCCACATATCCCGGCCCGGCACCGATTCTACCACGATGCCATGGTCAACCCATTTAAAGTTTGAGTCGCTGGGGTGCAGCGTTTTGTTGGTGGCCACGCCTATGGCCGAGGTGTTTTTTCCGAAAGCAGAAACTGAGTAATATAAATAATACTGGCCGTTGTGGTACGAGATATCAGGTGCCCAGATGTGGTTCTTAAAGCCCGGTACCACGGTAGCCGCCCAGGTTGGAGCGTCAGTAAACACGCTCTTTTCCCTTACCCAGTGCTGCATGTCCTCCGATGACCAGACGGCGATGCCGGGGCCGGTGCAAAAAACATAGTACGTGTCGCCTTGTTTAATCATCACCGGGTCGTGCACTGATATCTGGCTGCTCTGCGCCACCGAAAACCGGGCCAGCGCCAGCCACAGAAAGGTTATCATACTTAGCCGCGCTGCATATTCTTTTAGAAAGTCTTTCATATTTATACTTGCTTCAGAAGTTGATTTATACTTGAGCTTATTTAAAAGCAACTTATACTTCAGCAGCACGAGAGCCTATCATTTGCTATTTAAATCTGGTGATGGCTGCCAGGTGCTTTTAAGAGCCCATTTTAAAGCTTCCATTTGGACTGGTGGTTACTGTTATTTCTCCTCCGCTTGCCAGGCTGACATTATTTTAGATAAAACTAGGTTTTCTTGCCCATTCCATTTCAGTCTGTTTAGTTTCCCAGCGCCTTCTCATCCCTTACCTCCTTTGAAAGTAGAAGTTTTTAAAATAATTGTACTTGTAAGCAGCAGGTATAAATTGCTTGATGCCTTTGCATAAATTCTTTGAATTCTCACTTCACCAGCCTGATAAAGTATATTCCTCCTGCCACAGAACCTTCGCGGGCGACAAACTTTACCTGTAGCACATCCGGGGAGCTGTTTTTGATGGCAGTAGGCAATTCATAGTCCACATCAAAAAAAGCATCTCCTTTGGAGCCATCCAGGTGGACGGTGGTGAGGATTTTGCCGTTTACCAGAATGTCGAAGTGGCGGTCCCGGTCAAGGCCGTAGTAGGTGATGCGCATTTTGTGGGCCTGGTGACTGGCGTTGCTTAGTTTATAACCGAACCAGCCCCTGGCATCCCGCCAGTGGCGGTTTTGGTTGATGCCTGTTCCGGTTTTCTCGCCCTCAAAGCCATGGTCCGATTCGGGTTGTTGCTCTCCTGGCGCTACCTGATCTACCGTCTGCGCCTCCAGGGCCAGCCTCGCCGCATCCTCCTTTTGCATTTGCTGCCGTAGGCTATCGAGCTTTGCCGGTGTGGTAACGGGCCAATACACCATGTAGCGCGCGTCCTGAATCTGGTAAAATGGCACCAGCTGCACATTTTTATACTTGCCGGAGGAAATCATACTTGCCGCCGTAAAAGTGAGCGGTTTGCCTGCAACGGGTTTCACCCCTGCCGCATACGCCTTGTCTGCCGACACCAGCAGGGGCGCATCTTCTATGGGGTAGAGTGGGCCATTAGCCACGTGGCCCATACGGCTGCTGTCGGCCATCAAGCCCTGTAAATCGGTGGTATCGGTGGCGGCGGCCAATACTACCGGCCCATGCACAAACGATACCCAGTCCGAATGGTCTGGCAGGTATTCCGCTTTCGTCTCCATTGGCAACGTTATCGTCACTTTATCACCCGACTTCCACTTCCGCTCAATAGTAGCATAAGAAGAGGGTCCGGAGGTGAGAGACATTTCTTTCCCATTCACGCGCACCAGCAGCTGTCCCGCCTTCATCCACTCCGGGTGCCGGATGCGCAGCGCGAACTTCGCCGGTTTCTTCAGTTTCAGTTCCAACTCGGTTTTCTCCTCAAACGGAAACATAGTGCGCTGCACCAGCGAAAGGCCTTTCTCCTGCCAGTTTAAGGTGGAGGGGATAAACATGTTTACAACCAGTTCGTTCTCGTTGCGTGCGTAAATCAGCTCGCCATACTTGCCATGGTTCTCCAACCCGGAACCGACGCAGCACCAGAAGCCCTGCTGCGGTTGCGAGTATACGCGGTAATGGCGCGGGCGTATCGGCGTGAAGTATACAAAGCCGCCCGTGCCCGGGTGTTGCGACGAGAGGATGTGGTTATAAAGTGCGCGCTCGTAAAAATCGATGTAGGCGGCGGAGGCGCTGTCTAAGTATAAATCTTTGGTGAGTTTGAGCATATTATAGGTGTTGCACGTCTCTGGTCCTTCCTTCGATTCTATCATAGAGGAAAAATCGTTGGCGGGGTTAAAGTGCTCCCGCACGCTGTTGCCACCGATGGACACGGTGCGGTTATGCACCACGGTATCCCAGAAAAAACCGGCGGCCTGTGCCCAGCTTTTATCCTTGCTCTCCTCGGCCACGCGCAGATAGCCAATCACTTTCGGGATTTGTGTGTTGGCGTGCAGGCCGTTGAATTGGTCTTCATCAGCCAGAAGCGGCGTCAGGATAGAGCGGTCGGAGAAGCGCTGTGCCAGTTGCAGGTACTTGGGCTCGCCGGTGATGGCGGCTACATCGGCAAACACTTCGTTCAGGCCGCCATGCTCGCTTTTCAGCATCTCCTGCATCTGCGCATCTGTCAGGTCTTTGGTCAGGTTCACGCACCAGTCGGTCAGTTTAATGAGCTCTGCCTTCGCCTTTTCGTTGTCGGTATACAGCCAGGCATCGCGCAAGCCGGCATAAAGTTTATGCAGATTGTACCACGGCACCCACTTGCCATTCAGCGAGAAGCTGCCCGCGTCGATGTTGCCATTGGCGATTTCCTTCCACATCGCCTCGCCGCCCGGCACACCGCCAATATAGCCGTTGCCGTTGCGCTGCTGACAGGTGTCCAGCCAGTTGACCATATAATTGAGCCGCTGCTTTAGCTCCAGGTTTCCAGTGGCCGCATACATCAACGACAAAGCCGACAGGTAATGGCCGCCGATGTGGCCGTCCAGGCCGGTGTCTTCCCAGTTGCCGTAGTTGTCGGCTTTCGGCGGAATGCCCGCTTCTTTGAGGTAAGGCGCCAGCAGGCGGTCCGGGTTCAGGGCCAGCATGTAGCGCATATCCGTCTGCTGCGCTTCTTTAAACGGACCATCCAGCAAGCGCACCGCCGACAGGGAAAACGCCTTAAGCTTTTGGTTTTGGCTAAGGCCAATGGCCGGAAACAGCAGCAACATCACAACTCTTAGTAGGGCTATTCTCATCCTATTTTCAATTTCAGGTAATCGTTATAGTTATTCAAGCATAAACAAATTGAATATTTGCATTCTCGCCATTTGTACCACCTCATAAAATAATTAAATTAACAATAGAGATAAAGCAGTAACGCTGTTTATTTTAAATATCTGATAGCACTACTATGGTTTTACAGCTTCCTTGAGAAACATACATTTTCATTCTAAAAGGCAAGTTTTTGTTTTGGTAAAATAAGAACCACATGATAAAGTAAACATAAATGTAAGTGCTGGCACAGGTGGCCAGCACTTACATTTAGGTAGTTCCATTTTATACTTTAAACCAGTGCTTTCGTACCCGGTAGCTGCCACGGAAAGAGAAAGACAGCATACAGCAGCGGTTAAGCCATACTTTCCCCAATAATGCGTAGTTAATTTTCTCCTAGGTTTTCTGTTTATTGATTCTTTTGATAAATAACCATCAGATGTGCTACCTATAATATGCTTCCGAGATTCAAAGAAACGGGTAAATTTGAACTGGAAAGAAGCGATTTCATACTACGCTATTCTTATTCAATTAACTTTATGCAGTAATCTCAGCCAGCGTAAACTCCGGCAGGTAAATAATTTCACCACCTTTCATAGCAGATTCATGCGCCAGAATACCTACGCACGTAATATTGGCAGATTGCTGCGCGTTCGGGTAGGGTTGGCGTCCCTCTGCCAAGGCACTTACAAATGCATGTACCAGATGCGGGTGCGAACCCCCATGACCAGCCCCCTGGATAAAAGAAAGGTGCTGATTGTCGTCTGAATCATACACGCCCGCTGTGGTAAAAGACTGTATTTCTTTGGGCAACAGGTGCGCATAATCTGGAATTTTCACCCGCTCAGGCATTTCCCCGGTATGAATTATACTATCCTCGTGCTCAATCTGCGTCCATTCAAACGATTTTTGGGAACCATACACATCGAAGCTCTCGCGGTACTGACGCGCGGTATTAAACAAAGAGCGGGTTACTTCAGCTGATAGATCAGAATCTTTGAATTTGATATGGCAGGTTTCAATGGCGAAGGAAGATCCATATTTGGCAATAAGGTTCTCGTCGATGCGCCCCGATCCAAAGCAGGATACGTATTCGGCCTCCGCTCCTGGCAAAGCTAACACCGGCCCGACACAATGCGTAGCGTAGTGCATAGGCGGCAACCCTTCCCAGTAGCCTGGCCAGCCAGCCATTTCCTGCTGATGCGAGGCCCGGAGAAACTGAATTTTGCCCATTTCACCTTTCTCATACATTTCTTTGATAAACAAAAATTCGCGGCTATACACCACCGTTTCCATCATCATATAAGTAAGCCCCGTTTCCTGTACCGCTTCAACAATCTGACGGCACTCCTCCACCGTGGTTGCCATTGGTACGGTACAGGCCACATGCTTACCTGCCCTTAAAGCTGCCAGAGATTGTGCTGCATGGTTCTGAATGGGCGTGTTGATATGCACGGCGTCAACATCAGGATCTTTCAGCAGTTCATTATAGTTTGTATACCGCTTTTCAATCCCGAAGGCATTCCCTATCTCGTCTACTTTGCTTTGTGTCCTTTGGCAGATAGCATACATATTGGCATTAGGATGCTTCTGGTAAATTGGAATGAATTCAGCACCAAAGCCTAATCCAACGATGGCTATATTTATCTTCTTCTGGCTCATAAGTAGTAGCTATTTATATTGTAAAAATCATTTGACATAAGCGGAGGCTCCCGCTGTTGTTTGTTGCGCGGTCGGTTCTGAGTTTTCAGCCCAACTTTGTAAAAATTGCAACCCATCCCTGGCAAACGCATCCTGGCTTGGCACCAGCGGGCGCCAGATACACACCGAACCGGCAAGCTCTTTTACTTCAGGTGTGAAGCTCTCTATAGATATGGCTCCACTATAGTTGATGGCTGACAATCCACGTTTGTAGGTGTCCCAACGTGTCTGACCCGTGCCCGGTGTGCCCCTATAGTTTTCAGAAACCTGCACGTGGCGCAGTTTATCACCTGCCAGCAAAATGGCTTTTTCTATGTCGGGTTCTTCGATGTTCATGTGAAACCCATCAAGCAACACCTTAGCAGCCGGATGATTGATATCCCGGATCAGGCGCATCACATCTTCAGCCGTGTTGATGAGATCAGATTCAAATCGGTTAAGCGGCTCCAGGGCCAGTTCCAATCCTTTTGCTTCTGCCATTTGGCATACTTTGTACAGGTTTGTTACGGCCCTGTCCCACTCCACCTTCTTTTGCTCAGCAGAAACCAGGCGTGCCTTACCAACCGCAGAATACATAGGCCCGGCAAAAAAACCGGCTCCCAACGCAGTACAAATATCCAGGCAGGACTGTATGTATGTAAAGCTGGTCTGGTGATAAGCTGGATCATCATTGGTCAGATCGCGGCTTGTGCCGAAAGCTCCGCAGATAACAGGCTCCAGCCCATGCAGCAGCAGCGCTTCTTTTACTTTCTGCACATCGATAAGGGCAGGGTCTTCAACCGGAATCTCTACCACGTCATACCCCATCTCTTTTATTTTTGGGAAAAGCGAGATGGTCTCAGTTCTGAAAGGTGATGTCCATAACCAGGTACTGACGCCGAATTTTACCTTTAAGCTCATATTTAAGATTTTGAGTTTAATTGTACATCTTTCGATTTTATTGAAGCTTCCTAAAGTATAGTCTGTTTATTTCACAACTTTCATCACACCATTCATAATGCGCCAGTGGCCCGGGAACGTACATACATAAGGATAATCACCCAGCTTATCCGGAGCTCTGAAACGTATGATTGTACTTGTTTCCGGATTTACTAATTCGGTAGCTGCTAACACCTCCGGAATCCGTGGAACATAGTTCTTTTCTGCGCCTTTCGGATCTCTTGCCAGTTTATCAGCCGCCGCGCCTACTTTTTCCATAGCCCCTATCTTGCCCAGCACCCAGTTATGCTGCATGAAATCCGGGTTCTCCAGAACAAGCTCCACCATTTGCCCCGCTTTTACAGTAAATGTTTCTTTATCGAACTTCATTTGCTCTTTAATCACTTTTATGTTTATAGTTACATCGGCCTCAGCCACTGCCTTGCTGGACTGGGTGCTATTATTAGCACTTACCTCTATAAAGCCCTTTGAAAAATCGCCGGCTAAACCATAATCATCTTTGTAAGAGCCAACTTTCATATCGCCCTTACCATCTCTGCCAACCCTTACATCGTAGGGCACCTGCGCTTTAAACAAACCTGCTGTTTTACCCTGGGCTACTGTCTGCCCGTCTATTTGTAAAACCATATTGCCACCTTGTTTAAGCTGCGCCACCACATTAAATCCTTCTGCCTGCGGCTGCGGAGCAGAAATGCTGGAAGGTTTACCATTCTGATTTACCAGCATGAATATTTTACCTTCATCAGCATAAAGGGCATACCCGTTTTTGTTGCCACCCTGTGCCACAAGCATACCATCCACATCATCATCTCTTCGCTTTGTAACAGTGCCTCTAATAGTAATCTCTTTGCCTGACACATCCGGCGCACTTTCGGCCGGTATCCCTACCCATCTCTCCAGCCTCCGGATATCTTTATCAAGGCTTTGGGCAATGCGCTGCGTTAAGTTGGGAGCTCCTGATTCAGGTTGTAGCGGTGCAGCGCCGCTTTGCATCGCTTGCTTAAAACCATGCTGGTGTTTCGCTGCCGCTACAAATAAAGCCTGGGCCAATGCCGGGTCTTTCTCGTTTTCTGAATCAAGGCTGGCCTTATACAGCGCCTGTCCTACCTCGTCAGATGCCGGCATCTCTGCGAAAGCCAGCAGAGCTGCCAAACGTGTAATCTGATTTGGATCCTGCAGAAGCCCTAACTTCAGCATAGCACCCATGGTTTGTTCATCTTTTGGCAGTACCTGGATAGCTGTTTTCCTTACGCCGGCAGCAGGGTGCGAAAGCGCTTTAATAGCTACTTGCAAGGCTTCCGGGTTATTGCCAGCCAACGCTCCCAGGCCATGTATGGTCCAGAGCGCATGTACTGCAGGCGCGTTCAGGCCGATTTCATCTACTTCCTGGTTATTTACTATTTCATATAGTGCTGGTAAAACAGAGGTATTGCCTGATTCTACCAGTAAGCGCTGCGCTGTAGTGCGCCAGAACATGTTGTCGTTATTCAAAGCACTTACTAAAGTTTCCGGCTTGTTTCTGTCCAGCTGAACTGCCGTGTATGGTTTGGCATCTTTGTATACGATTCTGTAAATACGGCCGCGCTCGTGGTCACGGAGGGGATTGACGTAAGCATTTCCTTTTCCTGTTTCTGCCTGATAGCCGCCCCGGTCAGGCGTAGGTGTGGGATTGTGCTGAATAATAAAATCATACCAGTCAGCTACCCATACGGCGCCATCGGGACCAACTTCTGCCTGCACAGGCCCCATCCATTCATCAGAACTGGCCATCAGGTTCCAGCCATCTGTCTCTTCATAACCGGCACCGTCCGGCTCAATTATAGCCTGATGCACCACCCGGCCGGTAGGCTCACAAACAAAAGCAATCCGGTTCCAGTATTCTTTCGGAAAGCTTCTGGCAGTGTATAAGTTATGCCCGGCAGCGGCTGTAAAACCGCCATGCACATCTACCTGGCGTAAATTAGGCGTCATGGTATGCATGGCATAATGACCATCCAGCTTTTTGATGCCCTGCGCCTCTCCTCCTGCCAACACTCTTTTAATGTAGCTATCGGGCATATAATAATAGGCGCTGTGGGTGTTATTAGCCGTGGAAAGAAATATATCAAAGTTTTCATTAAAGCCCAGGCCCCAGGTATTATTACTGGTTTTGGCAAGAAACTCCAGCTCTTTACCATCCGGGTTGAAATGGTAAAGCCCCTGCCCGAAAGCTAGGTCGCGGTCAGCCACTTTGCCCTTATAAGAAGAATAGCCTACTGTGCCCCATACTTTATTATCCAAACCATACTTTAAGTTAGATGGCCCCGCGTGAGTATCAGTTACGCCCCATCCTTCTATTATAATTTGTCGCACATCTGCTTTATCGTCGCCGTTGGTGTCTTTCAGGAAAAGGAATACCGGTGCCTGCGAAACAATAATACCTCCGTTAGCGAACACAAGGCTGGTAGGAATATTCAGGCTGTCTGCAAAAACGGTGAACTTATCGGCTTTTCCATCACCATCGGTGTCTTCTAAAATTTTGATGCGGTCATCGCCAACGCCTTCTGCGTCACGCACAGAGTTAGGATAATCTACGGTTTCAATCACCCATAAGCGGCCTTTTTCATCCCAAGCCATGGCTATAGGGTTCACAACATCAGGTTCAGAAGCAAAAAGTTGCAGTTCAAACCCTGCAGGAACCTGAATTAACTTCTGAGATGCTGCGGCTTCTAAAGGATTTTGAAATTTCGGTGCAGGATCACGTTTTTCATAATTCGGCACTTTTGCATCTACATAGGTTAAATCCGGCAGATCTAATTTGGCTAACTGTTCGTTTGCCTTTTCCCCTACAGCCCAAAGAACCCCATTGCCTATCAGCTTTTGAAATTCCGGATTATTCCAGCTACGTTCATCATGACCAGAAGCTGTATAAAATACCCGGCCTTTGCCTTGTGTCCTTACCCATGTCCAGGGTTCATGGTGCTCACCTTCCACCCGCTCCATCAGCACCGTCATGTCGGGGTTGAGTTTGCTGTGTACATAGGTCTCATCCCAAGCCTTGAATTCAGACACTCCTTGCATAACAGGATGCTCCGGCTTTATAATTTGCGCAACGAATGTAGCAGTATCATGCTTAAGAAACTGCCCTCCCACAGCATTTACATACCAGTCGGAATTCCTGAAGCAAAATGAGGCACTATGGATAGGTATCAGCCCTTTACCACCTTCAACAAAGCCTTTAAGTGCCTGCTCCTGCTCTGGCGTTATCGTATTATGGTTGGCATAAATAATCAAGCCATCATATTTAGCCAGATTGTCCTGGTTTAGATCTGCAGGATTCTCTGTGTATGTTAGGTTTATACCTCTTTGAAACAAAGGTATGGCCAGCATCGGGGCCAGTTTCTCCGAATCATGGTGTTCACTGTCGTGACCTAAAAAAAGAACTTCAATCCGCTTTGCCGGCAGCGAGGTTTCGGTGCTTTGCTCTGAAAGCGTCTTCTGCGCACATTGACTCAGTAGCGAACAACTAAGGACTAAAGCGTATAGTAATTTTCTCATACTTATTTGATTTTGTTTGCTTAATATTTTGTCCATACTTCTATAGTAGGGTTATTTTGGCTTTGAATGGATTAATACTCTAGTTCTTATTATAAGAAATACAGATAACCATTTTTCATCATCTCAATAAATAATTTCATGAAAAATGAAATGTTTGTTTGACACTTATGTAGCTACACAAAAAAATTTGAATTTTTATTTATCTAAATTCAACAAGTTTAATGAAGGTTCAAGCTTAACTTTCATAGAGTCAGCCTTATACTTCAAACAATTAATAAAAAATACAATTTCCATGCAAAGCAACAAATATTAACAGGTCTTCTTTATAAATGTTAATTATACGTTTTTAAAGCCTGACACAAATATTTAATTTTCCTTTTTAACTTCATCCTTTCCTTATGAGATTAATAAATAGATCAGGCAGCTTTGCATGATAGATTTCGAATATAAAATTCTTAACCTATGGAATTTATCAGAATGAAACCAAGTGACTATAAAAGCACAATATATGTTACAAACCGTTATTACTTGCACAATAATATATAAGTGATTGGGCACTCATATACATAGCTAATGTAAAAGAATAATTTTAGTTATCAAATTTATTCTTTAATAAAATTTGCCAGATGAACTTAGAGCGACTGAAAAACTTTGTACTTTTTGCAAGTAATATCTGGTCTGAATAATGAGAATATTACATAAAGCTATTTGGCATATAATTTTATTCCCTGTAACCAAAGCACTCGTGTATTTTCATCAACAAGAATATTTGAAGACAAAAAACCTACAAAGGCAGCAGTTTTATTTCCTGGATTAGCATTTAGTAAAATTTTAGGGTGTTATTTAATGCTGTGTAAACGCTCTACCCAGTTCATTTATGCAGCACCCCTGTTTAAATAAAGATAAGTCACTATTTTTGTGCAATATCCGACACAATGTAATTATAAGTTATACCACTTTAAGCACCTTCCCATGCTAAAATACTCCGGACAATCCAGAATGCTTGTAGCAGTCGACTGTATTATCTTTGGTTTCGACGGTGAATCCTACAAGTTGCTGCTCATTCAAAGGGGCTTTGCGCCCGAGAAGCAGAAGTGGAGCCTGATGGGCGGTTTTGTGCAGCTGAAAGAAAGTCTCCCGCAGGCCGCCAACCGTATTCTGAAGCAACTAACAGGTCTGGAGCAGGTATACATGGAGTTGCTGAATATATTCAGCGAACCAGATCGCGATCCGGTGGAACGCACCATCGTTGTTGCTTACTTTGCCCTCATTGATATCCAAAAGTATGAAAAGCAGATCAGCCATGAATACCATGCCGAGTGGTTCCCACTGAATGAAATGCCCGCCCTTATCTTTGATCACCAGCAAATGGTTGATCAGGCCAAAAACAGGCTGCGCTACAAAGCGGCACTGCACCCCATTCTTTTTGAACTACTACCCGAAAAATTTACGCTCCCACAGCTGCAAGCCCTCTACGAAGGACTCTACGACACCGCATTCGATAAGCGGAATTTCAATCGCAAGCTGCTCTCTACCGGACTTTTTATCAAACAGAAAGATAAAGAAAAAGAGAGTTCCAAGAAAGGTGCTTTCTTCTATAAATTAAACCAAAATAAGTATACCAGCGACTTTCAAGCCTTTCTGAAATTTATTCCTAATCCGGAAAAATTTCTTCAGTAAACTCCAGGCTGCGAAATTGCAGGCTTAATATTTTTTTATTTTGATAAAGAAGTGTTAGTTTAACACCCAACATTAAATTTTTATTTGCCTGTGAGTAAAAATCAATACGTAATCGGAGTGGACTATGGCACAGACTCTGTTCGTTCCGTGCTAGTTAATGCCCAAAATGGCGAAGAGCTTGCTGCTTCTGTTTATTACTATCCTGCCTGGCAAAAAGGGTTATACTGTGCCCCCGCAAAAAATCAGTTCCGGCAGCATCCGAAAGATTATGTGGAGGGGCTGGAACATACTATAAAAGATTGCCTGTATAAAGCTGGTGGCTCCGCTATAGCCGCTAATGTGAAAGGCATTTCTATTGACACCACAGGCTCTACGCCTGTGGCCGTTAACAAGGCCGGTACGCCGCTGGCCTTGCTGCCCGCGTTCAGCGAAAACCCCAATGCCATGTTTGTTCTCTGGAAGGATCATACTTCGGTAAATGAGGCTGCAGAAATTAACCAACATGCCACAAGGTTCGGCACGAACTATTTACAGTATGTTGGCGGTATTTACTCCTCAGAGTGGTTTTGGGCTAAATTGCTGCACGTATTGCGTGTAGATGAGCAGGTGCGGAACGCGTGCTACTCCTGGGTAGAACATTGCGACTGGATACCGTTTCTGCTGACTGGCGGCACTGATGTGCAGGAGATGAAACGCAGCGTTTGCGCGGCTGGTCATAAAGCAATATGGGCTGCTGAGTTTGGGGGGCTGCCACCGGATGAATTTTTCTCCTCGCTTGACCCCTTGCTACAGGGTTTTACAGAAAGACTTTTCAAGGATACCTATACTGCTGACCAGGCCGCAGGCACACTGAGCCAGGAATGGGCGCAGCGCCTGGGGCTTTCTACAGAAGTAGTAATAGGTGTTGGTGCGTTTGATGCACATATGGGTGCCGTGGGAGGCCAGATTGAGCCCTTTTATTTAAGTAAAGTTATGGGCACCTCCACCTGCGATATGCTGGTGGCCCCTACTGCTGAGGTTGAAGACAAACTGGTACGCGGTATTTGCGGCCAAGTGCCCGGTTCTGTTATTCCGGGTATGATGGGTCTGGAAGCCGGTCAATCAGCTTTTGGCGACACCTATGCCTGGTTCCGGAATCTCCTGCTGTGGCCGCTGCAAAACCTGCTTTCACAATCAGAGGTAATTTCCGGCGATACGGCCAAGGCACTTGTTAACGAGCTATCTAACAGAATCATACCTGAGCTAAGCCAGCAGGCGACTCAGATACCTTTGTCAGAAGACGATGCGTTTGCCATAGACTGGTTTAACGGGCGCCGCACCCCCGATGCCGACCAACTGCTGAAGGGCGCTATACTTGGCCTGAGCCTGGGAAGTGATGCCCCGCGCGTATTTAAGGCTTTGGTAGAAGCCACCTGCTTCGGTGCCAAAAGAATAGTAGATCGATTTAATGAACAGGGAGTTCCGGTGAAAGGGCTTATAGGTATGGGAGGCGTGGCAAGGAAATCGCCGTTCATTATGCAGATGATGGCTGACGTCATCAATATGCCGATCCGCATCCATAAATCGGAGCAGACCTGTGCCATAGGCGCTGCCATGTTTGCCGCCACAGCAGCCGGTATCTATCCTAAAGTAGAGGATGCCATGGCCGCTATGGGTCAGGGCTTTGATGCTGAATATAAGCCTGACCCTGCGCGTGCCGGTATTTATGCCAGCCGCTACCTGAAGTATAAAGCACATGGCGAGGCTATCGAAGCGCTATCCTCTCCTCCGCTACAGGCCCAGGTTACCGATATTCAGGAAGAAGTAGTCAGATAAGATTTATACATGAGCAAATATCAACACATCAAACAAACCGCTTATGAGGCCAACATGCAGCTGCCTAAACTCGGGCTGGTGCTGTTTACTTTTGGCAACGTAAGCGCCGCCGACCGCAGCCTCGGCGTTTTTGCCATCAAGCCCAGTGGCGTTCCTTACGAAGACCTGTCGCCGGACAGCATGGTGATCATAGACTTTGACGGTAACACCATAGAAGGCGACCTCCGGCCATCCTCCGACACCAAAACACATGCAGTACTTTACAAGCATTGGGAGAAAATCGGCGGCATTGTACACACCCACTCTACTTACGCTACTGCATGGGCACAGGCGCAGCGCGACATCCCTATTTACGGCACCACCCACGCAGATCATAACACGGTAAACATACCTTGCGCGCCGCCTATGAGCGATGACATGATACAAGGCGACTATGAATACCAGACCGGCTTCCAGATTATGAATTACCTGAAAGAGAAAGGTATGAGTTATGAGGAAGTAGAGATGGCATTGGTTGGTAACCACGCCCCGTTCGCCTGGGGTAAAACGGCTGCCAAAGCTGTATACAACAGCGCGGTGCTGGAAGAGGTAGCGCGCATGGCCTGCCTTACAGAACAGATCCGGCACGATGCGCCGCGCCTGCAGGACTCGCTCATCAAAAAGCACTACAAAAGGAAGCATGGCCCTGACTCCTACTACGGGCAATAAAGGTTTTATTAATTTTTATTGTACGCTAAGTAGCGTAACTGGAAAAAAACAGCTATAATGGCACGAATATGTTTAAATATTATACTTCAATTAGAAGAGCGATTGCAGAAAGAACTTTTAAAGTACAATAAGCTTAAATCCTACTGTATTTTTCCGGAAGAAAAACCTGACCAGTAAGGCAAAAGCTGTTTCAACAGGAATGCTTAGTTTAATAACAATTTTTATAAGTTTTATAAATCAAACTGAACTACAATACCAAACTAAACCTCTTCTTACATGACCGCCGGCTTCTCTACTCTTGATTATTGCATCTTTGTCCTTTACGCCATCATCATTCTTTTTATGGGATTATGGGTATCCAGGACGAAAGAAGGAACTGAAAAAACTGCCCAGGAATACTTCCTGGCAGATAAGTCCCTCCCCTGGTGGGCTGTGGGCTCCTCACTGTTAGCCGCGAACATCTCTGCTGAACACTTTATCGGCACCTCTGGCTCAGGCTTTGCCATCGGTCTGGCTATATCAGCATATGAGTGGCTCGCAGCAATTGCCCTTATTATAGTGGCCAAATACTTCCTGCCGGTTTTTATCGAAAGGAATATTTATACCATGCCGCAGTTCCTCAACGAGCGCTTCAACAGAGGGGTGAGTACGGCTTTTGCTATCTTCTGGCTACTGGTATATGTGTTTGTGAACCTGACCTCGGTAAGTTACCTGGGCGCACTGGCCATGGAACAGATAATGGGCGTGCCACTTGTTTATGGCATTATCGGCATATTGCTTTTCTCCGGCATTTATTCTATTTATGGAGGTTTGGAGGCGGTGGCCTGGACTGATGTGGTGCAGGTGACGGTGCTGGTGGGCGGAGGCCTTGTTACCACCTTTCTGGCTTTAGATGCTGTTGGAGCCGGCGAAGGCATTTTTGCCGGCCTGGCTAACCTTTATAAGCTTGGCAGGGAACACTTTACCATGATTATACCACAAAACTATATTTCGGTGCCTGATGGTTCAGGCGGTACAAAAGATGCTTTTCTGGACTTGCCGGGCGTAGCCGTTATTGTGGGGGCCATGTGGGCCACCAACCTGGGATACTGGGGTTTTAACCAGTATATCATTCAAAAAGGTCTTGCGGCAAAAGGCATAAATGAAGCAAAACGCGGTCTTCTTTTCGCTGCTTACCTGAAGATATTGATGCCCCTGATTGTAGTTATACCTGGTATTGCGGCTTATGTACTGATTAACGAGTATACGCCTCAGGAATTATCTGTCCTGCTTGGCAAACCTATAGAAGCCATCGGCACCATCGCCAAGTCAGATCAGGCTTACCCCTGGCTGCTGAAGAACTTCGTGCCATCGGGCGTTAGAGGGCTGGCCTTTGCTGCACTGGCCGCAGCCGTAGTGTCTTCGGTGGCTTCGATGGTAAACAGTACCTCCACTATTTTTACCATGGATATTTACAGGCCATACTTTAAACCTGATGCATCCGGTGTGCAACTGGTGAGAGCAGGACGAATCGTGGCTATTGTCGCGTTGGGTATTGCCATGCTGGTGGCTCCTCAACTGAACTCGCTGGACCAGGTGTTTCAGTATATTCAAGAGTATACAGGATTTATTTATCCGGGTGTGCTGGTGGTATTTGGTATGGGACTTTTCTGGAAGGAGATTACGCCTAACGCAGCCCTATGGACGGCCATCGCCACCATACCTGCAGGTATACTTTTCAAAGTTGTAACTCCCGACATGCCATTTCTAATGCGTATGGGATACGTGTTTATCATATTATGCGTGATTGCTTCTGTGATAAGTTTTGTAGAGAAAGGCCACAAGGTAGAAACATCGCTGCCAGCTCCCGGCCGACAGCGAAAGCTCGTTAATTTTTCATATTTATTTTTTGGGCTAAGTGTAGTTACGCTTGTAACTGTTTTCATTTTATCAAGCGAATACAGTTACCTGGGCGTCGAGTCAGCTTACATGCTGGTGGTACTCTTCCTGATGCTGGGCATCATTCTTTACACAAATGCTAAAATGGTAATAGCGGATAAAAGAGCTATTGTTTCTGACCCGATTTTATTCGATACAGGAACACCTTTTAACATCGGAGCAGCAGGCGTTATTCTTATAATTGCCCTGCTATACTACTTCTTTTGGTATTAAAAACAAGGCGTTGCAGCTAATATGCTGCAACGCCTTGTTTTTCGCTTTATTAAATTATTGTTAAAAGTACACTTTATAACTATGACAGACCTAAAGCAATTTGAAATATGGCTTGTAACCGGCAGCCAGCATTTATATGGAGAGGAAACGCTGCAACAGGTGGCTGAACACTCGCAGCAGATTGCCGGTGGCTTAAATCAGGCCGCGCAAATTCCGGTACGGGTGGTATTTAAACCCGTGGTAAAAACAACAGAAGAGATTTATCGCATCTGCCAGGACGCCAATGTGGCGGAGAACTGTGTAGGCGTAGTAGCTTGGATGCATACTTTTTCGCCTGCTAAAATGTGGATCGGGGGCCTGAAAATACTCAAAAGGCCCTTACTGCACCTGCACACGCAGTTTAACCGCGATATTCCGTGGAGTTCTATCGATATGGACTTCATGAACCTGAACCAAAGTGCCCACGGCGATCGCGAGTTTGGCTTTATCGTGTCCAGAATGCGCCTTAACCGTAAAGTGGTGGTAGGCCACTGGCAGGAGGAATCAGTGCTGGACCAGATAGGCTCCTGGAGCCGCGTCGCCTGCGGCTGGCACGACTGGCAGGGCGCTAAATTTGCCCGCTTCGGTGATAACATGCGCTATGTGGCCGTAACTGAAGGCGATAAGGTGGAGGCTGAGATGCAGTTTGGCTTTTCGGTAAACACGTATGGCATTGGTGATTTGGTAAAGGTGATCAATGAAATTGAAGATGCTGCGGTAAACCAGCTGACGCAGGAATACGAGGAGCGGTATGCTGTAGTGGAGTCGCTACGGAAAGGCGGAGACAAGTATAGCTCCCTCAAGGATGCTGCCAGAATTGAGCTTGGCCTGCGTACATTTCTGGAGGAGGGCAATTTTAAAGGTTTCTCCGACACATTTGAGGATTTGCATGGGATGGTACAGCTGCCTGGTATTGCCGCGCAGCGCCTGATGGGCCAGGGCTATGGCTTTGCCGGAGAGGGAGACTGGAAAACAGCAGCTCTGGTAAGAGCCATGAAAGTAATGGGCAGCGGACTGAAAGGCGGTAACGCATTTATGGAAGATTATACTTACCACTTCGACCCGAATAACCAACTGGTGCTTGGCTCCCACATGTTGGAAATAGATGAGTCCATCGCAAGCGGAAAGCCATCCTGTCAGGTGCATCCGCTGGGCATCGGCGGCAAAGCCGATCCCGTTCGCCTGGTATTTAACGTGGCTGGCGGCCCGGCTCTGAACGCTTCCATCATCGACATGGGCAACCGTTTCCGGCTACTGGTTAATGAGGTAGAAGCCATGGAGCCACAGCAGGATTTGCCTAACTTGCCGGTTGCGCGCGTGCTCTGGAAGCCATATCCCGATATGAAGACAGGCTGCGCGGCCTGGATTCTGGCCGGAGGAGCGCACCACACCTGCTACAGCCAAAACCTTACCTCCGGGCAACTGCAGGATTTTGCTGACATAGCAGGCATAGAGTGCGTGTTGATTGACAAAGAAACCCGCTTAAGACAGCTACAGAATGAACTCCGCTGGAGCGAAGTATATTATCAGGTTAACCGCACCTTTTAGAAAATCCCTTAACCAACATTATCTCGGGATTAAAATCTGTATAATATCAAGTCAGGTGCTTCCAGCTCGATTGTTACAGATTCGAAATTTTAATTAATAGAAGGTAGCTTGTTAAAATTAATGTATTGCACCTATTGATGTCTGATAGTTTACTTTATCATAGTATAATCTTCTGATTTTTGCCTCATTCAGAGACTTCAATTCCTGAGGCCTTAATAAATTATAAACCCAATAAACAGCCTTAGGTTAGCCTGTTGATTGGGTTTATAATTTGATATACATTTAATAATCTTCTCACATAGGAAAAGTCAATAGTAAGACTTTAAAAAACATCAAACATATATCTGCCTGGATAGTCACATTTTAGGCGTCAGAGTTTTCGGGCTGTTATTATCTTCACAATCATAGCCAGTAATTCTACCTTCAATTCCAACTTTTGGTGTAGCTCAATTGATTCTACTTTCATCATTCTATTTAAAAAAGGCTGATAACCTTATTCTTTAGCTTTGTCCATAGGCGGACTAATCATAATATGAGCGCCATGGGTGCCGGGGTGCATGATCCAGGGCATTCCTGCGGATTCGGGCTTCAGAGGAAGGCCTGTGCTTTCGGCAGTGGCGTAAGGAATGTATACCACGTAGCGCAAATATCCATTTTTTACCTCGCCGTTTTCCCGGTTATAATTTTCTTCAGGAGCGGAGAACACATATAGCGCTGACGGTTGCTTCGGCATAAGCAACTTGCCGCCTTTTGCCTCTTTTTCGCGTGTATCAAAAATCTCCTCTGTTGTTTTACCGTCACTTTTCAGCTTGCGGCCCCGTGCCATATACGGATTTAGATCACGGTGGTAACAAGCGGCAGAAAACCCATCCTTATTTGGATCATCGGCCAGGCAAATCATTTCGTTGGTACCTTTCCGCAGCACTACAAGATCTCCTTTTGGGTTGTAGCCCAAAACAGTTGCATTTTCCTGTTTCTCAGTTGGAGCAGCCAGCACGGCAGCCTTTATTTGCACCTCGGATGTGGGAATAGTTGTTTGCGCCTGCGTACTCAGCCCGGCCAGGGCCAGGGCGGCAGTAAAAAGTGTCTTTTTCATCATAATATTCATGTTAGTGAAAGGTACGGGTTACTGTTTGATAACTCATTGTGTTGTTAATTTAGACAAATAAATAGCGTAGCACAAATATCAGGGTATAAGGTTTCTAGTGATTGAATGGCTATGTTGTAAGACTGTAAGGAGGTTGTGTTAAAGATTAATGCTTTACTCAAAATCTGCTGCTATCTGCCAACGTGCCTCTGAAGCAAATTAAGTGCGGTATATAAACCTCAATCATGCGGTTGCTGCTGACGAAGTGCGGCATAATCCGCCGGCGTATCAATATCGATGCTGCCCGAAGGGAATGGCACTGAAACGACATCCTGGCTATACCTGAATACCAGCTTTTTGGCTCCCTCCTGCCCCTTTAAAGAAAGTAGCTCCGTGAAATATACTTTATCAAAAAGAACGGGTGTGCCGAGTGTGTCATTGTAAGCGCTGGCCGCTATACCTTTGCTGGTTTTATACTTTTCCTGCACCAGCCTATCAAGAAGCGCGGCATCTGCAAAGGGCTGATCACAGACCATAAAAATAACGCCGTCTACCGTTGGCACAATCTGTAACAAATTTGTGAGGCCGCACCGGATAGAAGCGGCCATTCCCTCCTGCCATTCCGGATTTTCCACCACTTGCACAGCAGGCACTGTCGTCACTTCAGGAAGTGTTGCGTCGGCATGGGCGCCCACCACCACAACCACCTGCTGGCAAACCGAGCTTAAGGCTGCCTGTACTGCCCGCTGCAACAGGCTCTGGCCGAGATAGGGCAAGGTTTGCTTCGGTTTTCCATACCTTGTGGAGGCGCCTGCCGCCAGCAATACAAGTCCAACATCCATACTTGACAGTTATGATTATACTAGCGGCATCTGCTTTATTATTTCGTCTTTCCGGTCGTGAATCACATCAGGCTTGGTTCGCAATGGCATACCAGATTTATTTGCAAGTACAGCTTTTATTTCTGCTACAATAGATAAAGCTATCTCCTCAGAAGTCTCAGCTCCTATGTCCAGCCCGACAGGTCCGTAAATGTTTTTCAGTTGGTTTTCCGTTAGCAGTATGTTTTCCTGCCGCAGTTCATCTAGCATTCGTTCTAACTTTTTCCGGGGCCCAAGCGAACCTATGTAGGGCAACTGAAGCGGCAACTGAAGCGGCAACAGGAGCCGTAACATAGCCAGATCGTAATTATAGTTATGCGTCATCAGTACAAAAACGGTTTGCGCATCCAGATATAGCTGCGCCTGCGCCTGTTCCGGCTTGGCCACCAGCACACGTTGTGCCGAGGGGAAACGTGCAGCTGTAGCATAATTTGCTCTTCCATCCACCACCGTTACCTGCCACCCCAAAACAGCAGCCAGCTGTGCCAGCGGTATGGCATCGTTTCCGGCTCCTGCTACTATAAGCGAAATTGCAGGCTTTAAAAGCTCTGCAAAACCTGTCAGCGCCGCATCTTTCGTAAGGTATGTTTTTATGATGGAGGCACCTGTTTGCAGCACTTCCTGCGCATCTGCTTCAAGTATAGTTTGCAAAGTATGGTCAGGCAATGTTCCTGTACTTGTTCCTTCCGCAGTTATAAGCATTCGCGTGCCTGCCTGTCTGGCTTTTTTATCCTGTAGCGAAAACAAGGTTACCAGCACAGCCATTTGCCGCTTATCCATGAATTCTTTTAGTAACCTAATAGGGTTATCACTATTTTCAGGATAGATGGGTTCAATTAAAATCTGTATGATGCCGTTGCAGCCCAGGCCTACGCCCAGCTTGGCATCATCTTCATCGGTCGTATCATAAGTTACGAGCATAGGTTCCTGCTGCATCATTACCAGGCGGGCTTTGCGCAGCGCATCGCCTTCCAGGCAGCCGCCGCTGATAGCTCCTGTCAATTGTCCGTCTTCCGTTACCAGCATGCGCGCGCCGGGCCTGCGGTACGACGAGCCCTGCACATGCACAACAGTCGCCAGCGCCGTCTGCTTTCCATTCCGGCTCGCTTCATCGAATGCGCTGATAATGTCTTGAATTTCTTTCATCTCCAGCTAATTTTAAGCTCCTATTCCTGCTTCAGGCATACGGCTTAGAGCAGAAATAAGGTGATTTTAACTTGCATCAGCATGTATAAACGGGCAAAAGAAAGAATGACAGAAGTTGTAGAATTCATATATGGTTAAAACCTTCATGCCGTTTACCCACCCCTAACCTCTCCCAAGAGGGAAATTTCTGTAAAAGCGATCTCAATTCCCTTCCTCGGAGGTGCAAGGGTGGGTTATTTTATCTATCCCAACCTAAGTTACCTAATATCCTCATACTTGTGCCTTTTTTCTTGATAAGTCACAAGTAGTAGCCAAGTACGGTAATGGCAAAAACCTCGCCTGCGTTAAACTTTTCTCTTTCAGCGGGTAACGTTAAAATAGCATCGGCATGTATGATACTGGTTAAATCGCCTGACCCGGAACCGGCAATTGACGTAGCAAATGTTTCTCCATTCTCATATGTCAACTGTACCGGCAAATGGTAAGTTAGCTGTGGTTTAAAAATTACTTCTTGTGTGAGCGCAGCCTTTAGTCTTTGATGTTTTATACCTATTGAAGCCTGTAACCAGGGCTTGAAAAAGATGTGGTAGCACACAAAGGAAGAAACAGGATTACCCGGAAAACCAAACACCAGCGCCTTTCCCGGGAAAGAGCCAAACAACAATGGCTTGCCCGGCTTCTGCGCCACGCCATGAAAAATCCGTTGCATGCCCAAGTGTTCGAGTACTGATGGCAGGTAATCATACTTGCCTTTGGATACGGCTCCGGAAAATAGCAGCACCTGATAGCCATCGATGGCAGAAGCCAGCTGCTGTGTCATTTCTTTGGCATCATCAGGTAGGTGAAACATATCAGCTTCCACGCCTTCCGCCAAAAGCGCGGAGGCAAGCATGTATACATTCGACTTCCGTATCTGGTGCGGTTCGGGTTGCTGCGTTACCTCCACCAATTCATCACCCGTAGAAAAAATAGCCACTTTAGGCAAGCACCGCACCTGCACCGCAGCCATACCAACCGAGGCAAGTATAGCAATTCTGGCAGGTGTAATTCGTTCACCAGTTTGCAGCAGCACGTCTCCGGCTTGACTGTCGGTGCCTTGGTGGTGGATGTTGTGGTATGGCTTTATCGTTTCTGTTTTTATAGTTGCCACGCCTTCGGCTATTTCGCAGGCTTCATACGGTATAACAGTATCCGCATCTTTCGAAAGAATGGCGCCCGTCATCACTTCTATACAGTTTTTCAGGTTCTCCAGTTGCTGCTGTGGAACACCTGCCGCTTGTATCTTTTCGATGAAGAAAGCCCGTCTACCCGCGGCAAAAGCTTGCCAGGCGATGGCGATTCCGTCCATCGTTACCCTATCAAAAGGCGGCATATCGCGGTCTGCTTTTACTGGCTGCGCCAGCACCCGTCCCATTGATTTTAGCAATGATACTTCTTCTGTTCCGAAGTCTTTTTTATGTTGAAGGATTAAATCAAGTGCTTCTTCTACAGAAATCATGTATGAATGGATAAAGTATATAAAAAGACACAAGCATCAGACACAAGACCTTCTCATTTGTTTAGGACTCATGTATAAGCATCTTCTGCCCCGCCCACTTCTGCCCTCGCCAGAAGTGGGCGGGGCAGAAGATGCTTATACTTTAATTCAAATGCTTATCCCGAAAGTATAGGAAAGCACCAGCCTCAGCCCGACATAACATACCAGGCAACCGGTTAAGGTTTTGATAACTTCCGGTTTAACTTTCTGCAGGCTCCACCTCGACCCTAACTGCCCACCAACAAAAACAGCTATCAGCAGCAACGCCAGCAGCGAGAAATCTACTTTAAATGTACCACTGTATACTTGCCCCAGCAGCCCTGACGCAGAGTTTACAAGTATAAAAAAGCTGGCCAGCGCCGCAATAACTTTGGCATTGTCCCAGCGGAGCAGGTTGAGGATAGGCGACAGAAAAATACCACCGCCAATGCCCACCACTCCGGATAAAAACCCCACACCGGTGCCTGCTACAGCGTTAAAAGCCAAAGACTGGCTAAAGCTTCTCCGTGTGTCGGCTGACCGCAGAAAGTATTGCCCTATCAACAACAAGCCAGACAAGACAAGCGCTGCGCCTAAAAACCCAAAAAAGACATCCTGCTTCAGATTAACCGTGGCTCCTAAAAATGCAGCCGGCATACTGCAAACCACCAGAGGCAGGAATTTCTTCGGTTTAAAATACCCTTCGCGCATGTATAGAATAGAGCTCCCGGCTACCACCGTAATATTACACAATAAGGCTGTAGTCTTTATCTCAAAAAAATCAGGTATAAAAAGCGCTAGAAGCGCCAGGTAACTGGAGCCACCGCCGAAACCTATGGAGGAGTATAAAGCTGCTATTACAAAAAAACTGGCAACCAGCAGTAGCGTTTCAGGATTACTCATTATGGGCAAATCAATTCATTTCCATGATGGGCCAGCCATTGCTGCATGCCTCCTTCCAGGCTCCGAACCTCTGCGTTATGGCCTGCCTCCACCAAAAGCGAAGCAGCCTGCATACTACGGGAGCCCCGCTCACAAACTGTTATTAATGGAACAGCATCCGGCAACTTGCTTAGCTGAGATGGGAGGGTGGGCAATGGCATCAGTAGGGCATTTTTTAAATGATACTGCACATACTCCTGCGGTTCCCGCACATCCAGCAAGTAAAATTCTTTGCCAGAAGCAAACCATTCCTGCAGTTCATTTGCGTGAATAGACACAACTGTGGAACAGTTTTGCGTTATATATGAGCTTTGCAAGCTATGAATGTTCCTGTTTTCTTCCCTGGCTTTCAGCTTTATTTTATACTCGCTGCTATCCAAAAAATCAAAAATCTGCAAATAACCCGACAGCGGCTCGCCCACTCCTGTAATTACTTTTACGGCTTCAAGTGCCTGCCGGCAACCTATAATGCCGGGCACCACACCCAGCACACCGGCAGCGTTGCAATCTGGTATTTCGTTTGCGGCCGGCGGCTTTGGGTACAGGCAACGGTAAGTCGGGCCCTGCTTATAGTTGAATACTGCCACCTGCCCTTCAAACTGCTGCACAGCGCCGTACACAAAAGGTTTACCAAGTATAACACAGGCATCGTTTATCAGGTAGCGCGCTTCAAAAGTATCAGTGGCATCAATCACTACATCATAATTTTGGATGATGCCGAGGGCGTTCTGAACCGTGAGTTTAGTAAAGTATGGCGTAAGGCTGATGGTGGAGTTGAGTTGAGAGAGCTTCTGCGTAGCAACTTCTACTTTGGGTTTGCCAATGTCCGTTTCAAAGTATAGCACCTGCCGCTGCAGATTTGTAAGGCTTACCCTGTCATTATCAATTATACCGATGGTGCCCACGCCCATACCTGCCAGATATTGCAGCACCGGCACTCCAAGTCCGCCAGCGCCTACGACCAGCACCTTGGCTTGCTGCAGTTTCTGCTGCGCCGCTTTGCCAAAACTTGCCAGTTGTGTTTGCCTGCTATATCGTTCCTGGTTCTTCATTTTTCTGTGCTGGTTAAGTTTCGGACAAAAGAAAGTATGATGAAAGACTTAAAAGGTATGAATGATTAATAACAAGGCAATTATATTGTCATCTCACATTTATTTATACTTAAAGTCCTTTATCTTTTGTCATACTTTCTTTTGTCTCTTACTTACTGCTCCCGGTTAAAGTCGCTTTTGCCGCCTGTTTTTGTTTGTAGTTGGATGCCGGTGATAAGGATGTCGTGCGAGAGCGCTTTGCACATGTCGTAGATGCAGAGCGCTGCGCCCGACACGCCGGTCAGCGCTTCCATCTCCACGCCTGTTTTGCCTTCGCACCGCACGCGGCACGTAATCTTCAGGCTGCTTTCGCCTTCGGGCACTATCTCTATTTTGCAGCCTGTCAGCGCCAGCGGATGGCACAGCGGAATCAGTTCAGATGTTTTTTTAACTGCCATCACTCCCGCAACCACAGCAGTTTGTATCACGGCTCCTTTCTTTGTCAGGAAATCCTGCCCCTGCAACTGCTCAAAAATATCTTTTGGAAACCTAACAACACCTTCGGCTACGGCCACGCGCGTAGTAACCGCCTTTCCCGATACATCGACCATACCAGGCAGGCCCTGCTCATTTACGTGCGAAAGTTCTTTCATTTATCCTCCTAGAACTGACATTGACTCATGAACAGCATTCTTACCGAGCGCCTCTGCGGCAAAGCCATCTTTTTCACGCATACCTACCGCGGCTATAATTTCCTGCGCTATACTTCCGGCAGAAGCTCCCTGACGCAGCAAATCGCGCAGGTTGGCAGCGGGCGAACCGTAAAGGCAGGTTCTCAACTCGCCGGTGGCCGACAACCGTATGCGGTTGCAGGTGCCGCAAAAGGTGCGGCTAAAGGAAGGTATAATCCCGAAAGAACCCTGATAGCCAGGCACTTTATAGTTTACTGAGGTTGACGTTGTTTCGCTTTGCAGCTTCTCTATTTGTGGATAATGCCGATTGATGTGTTTGTATATGTCCTCGTGGTTCCAGTTAAGCAAGTTGAATGCGTTACTTCCGTTAAAAGGCATTTCCTCCAGAAACCGCACTGACAGCGGGTTGTTTCTGGTGAGTTTGATGAACGGAATGATATCGTCCGTGTTTTTTCCAGCGGCCACCACACAGTTTATTTTCACCTCAAAACCGGCCTCTAATAGCTGAAAAATACTGCTGTATACATGCTCAAAACTGTCGCGCCGCGTAATGTCGTGGAAACGGTGTTTGTCGAGCGAATCGAGGCTAAGATTGATTTTACGTATGCCCATTTCATGCAGTTCGTGCAGGTGCCGGCTGAAAAGCGTGCCGTTGCTGGTAATGGAAATCTCCTGCAGCTCCTCTAACCGGCTAATCTTTCTCAAAAAAGAAAGAATACCTTTTCGCATAAAAGGCTCTCCGCCCGTAATTCTAATTTTAGATACTCCAAGCCTACAGAATGCTTCAGACAAAGTATAAAGCTCCTGCAGCGACAGCAAATCCGTACGTTTCGCATAATCTACCCCTTCTTCCGGCATACAATAGTAGCATCTGAAGTTACAGCGATCGGTTACAGACAGCCGCAGGTAATTCAGTTCTCTGCCATACTTATCAATTAAAAGGCTTTTACTCATATTTTTTCAGGGGTGCGCATTTACCCACATGCTGTTGTCTTTGTAATATTCTTTCTTCCAGATAGGAACCGTCTTTTTGAGCTCGTTAATCAGGAATTGGCACGCCTCAAAAGAAGCCTGGCGGTGGGCAGAGGCAACACCTACAATCACCACGGCCTCTCCTATTTGTTTTTCTCCAATGGCGTGCAGCATCACCAGTTTGTCCAGCGGCCATTTTTGATGTGCCTGCACGGCAATTTTTCTCATTTCATTTAATGCCATCGGCTCATAAGCTTCAAAAACGAGTTTCATTACTGCCTTGCCCTGTGCATGGTTACGTACAGTGCCGACAAACAGGTTTAGCGCGCCAGCTGCCGGAGACTGAAGCAAAGTATAGGCTTGGTTAATATCAATGGTATCAACTATTTCGATGTAGGTATTTTCCATGTTTTAGCCCCCGCTAACTGGCGGAATAAGTGCTATTTCGTCTCCGGGTTGTAGGGGAGTTTCGTCCTCTGCATATTCTTTGTTTACGGCTACAGCCAGCGAGCTCAGGTTGCCGATGCCTGCATATTGCTGCAGCAGCCAGACTTTCAGTTCACCAACTGTTGCCACCGGAGCCGCATCAGCAAGCGATATTTTATTTTTGCTGATGATGTCTTTGGTGATACCGAACAATAAAATTTCCATCGTTTTTGCAATTAAAGTGATAAGGCTCAAGCATTGAAACCTTAAATGTTAAACTTCTTTATTCGAATAAAAGGTCAAAGCAGTATAGAATATACTTTCTATCTGTCATACAGAAAGAAATCTGGTTGAAACAGCTTGCCTTTTAAAGTATAAATCAAGAAGCCTGAAAGCCCATCATGAACAAGCCTGACTGCACTTTTTAATTCTATATTAGTTTATCGGGCGTAATCGGTAAGTGGCGGATGCGCTTGCCGGTGGCATTGAAGACCGCATTGGCAACTGCCGGTGCCATACCTATCAGAGCAATCTCACCGATGCCTTTTGTGCCCATGGGGTTTACATGGAAGTCGGGCTTGTTCACAAAAAAGACTTTTACTGCCGGAATATCTGCATGAACAGGCACATGATATTCAGCCAAGTCTTTGGTTACATAGCGGCCGAAACGATGGTCTATTACAGCCTCCTCCATTAAAGCCATACCTATACCGCCTACTGCGCCGCCAATCATCTGGTTGCCGGCTGTTTTCTCGTTTACAATGGTACCGGCATCGGCACAGGAAACGATTTTGTTTACCCGCACCACACCTGTAACAGGATGTACATGCACCTCCACAAAATGCACCGAAAAAGAATACATCGAGTAATTCTTCCGTTCCTCATCCGGCTTTGCTTCCACCATAACTTCTACTTCCGGCATGTTCTGCTCCTTAAGCAAATCTGCATAAACAACCTTAGCCGAGGCATCACCGGCCAGAGAAATCTGCCCGTCTTTTATAACAATATCTTCCGGCTTGGCGGTACTGAAAGCTGTACCACCCAATTCCTGAAGCTTTTGCTTTAAAGCAATACAAGCTGCTCGTACCGCCGAACCTACGCTGGACACCGTAGAAGAACCGCCCTGCGAAGGAGAATGCGGGAAAGCAGAATCGCCCAACTGAAAAATAATTTTCTCGGGAGGCATACCCAAGGTATCAGCTGCAATTTGTGTCATAGCGGTACCGGTGCCGGGGCCAATGTCGGTTGTGGCACTTTGTATCAGCACGGCACCATCTGTAAGTAGTCGCGCCCTTGCCTGGGCCATCCGCTGATTCGCACCAAAAGTTCCCACACCCATACCATAGCCTACCAGCCACTCGCCCGCACGCACCGCGCCCGGTTTCATACTTCGTTTGTTCCAGCCAATATGCTCCGCGCCCATCTCCAAACATTCTTTCAGGTACTTGGTAGACCATGGCAGGTTTTTCTCAGGGTCAGTTTCGGTATAATTCAGCAGCCGGAATTCCAGCGGGTCCAGGTTCAGCGCAAAAGCCATTTCGTCCATTGCCGATTCCAGTGCAAAAGCGCCGGTTGCTTCGCCGGGGCCGCGCATCCAGATAGGCGTGCTCACATCCAAAGGCAGAATGCGGTAACGGGTTGTAACGTTGGGACTCGCATACATCATTTTGCTTTGCTGCACCGTAGATTCTGTAAACTCTTCGTAAGAGGAGGTTTGCCCCATTGCTTCATGTGTGATGCCCGTCAGCTTGCCATCCGCCGTGGCGCTCATTCCTATTTTCTGCCAGGTATAAGGCCGGTAGCCCACCATAAAAAACATTTGCTCACGGGTTAACATCAGCTTTACGGGGCGATTAACCTTTTTGGCGGCAATAATGGCGGCTGTTTCATGGGGCCAGGTATGCAGGCCATTACCAAAAGCGCCACCTACAAACTTGGTTATCACTTTTACGTTCTCCACCGGTATATCCCAATCCTCTGCAAAGGCTTTCTGCGTACCTTTTACAGCTTGGGTTTTATCGTAAACCGTTAGCTTATCGGCGGCTTCCCAATGCGCAATAATGGTCTGTAATTCCATCGGGTTGTGCACTTCCGTTGGCATTACATATTCTTCTTCCAGTTTGATGGCAGCCGTTTTATAAGCATCTGCCTGGCCACGTGTATAATCCGCCATAGAAGGATTTTTTTTCGCCTGCGAAGGCACTACAGCGCGTCCGGTATTTGCCTTAAAATCTGTCTGATGCTGTTCTTTATCATACTGCGCTTTTACCAGCGAGGCTGCGTAAAGCGCCCGCTCAAAGGTATCGGCCATCACCACAGCAATAGGTTGGCCGTTAGAATAAATCCTATCGCTGTTGAAAACACGCAGGGGCTGCCCACCCGTGGCAGGCTCAGTGGGATGGTCGTGCTGGGCAAACCCAGGCACTTTGGGAGAATTGAGGTGCGATATAACCGCTAGTACACCTGGTGCCCGTTCGGCCTGTTTGGTATCTATACTTTTGATACGACCTTTGGCAATCGTGCTGGTTACTAGTACCGCATATACTAAATTTGGAAGTTCATACTCGCCGGAATATGTTGCGGCTCCCGTTACTTTCAGACGTCCATCCACCCGGTTCATTGGGTCGCCAATTTCTCCATTCCTGATTAATGCTTTCTCCATGTTTGATTCTCCAAGTGGATTTATACTATACCTGCTGCTGTTTTTAGGGCTTGCACGATGGTATTTGGCGCCAGCTTTAGTTTGTAGACGTTGTGCTCAAATGCTTTTGCTCCCTGCATGGCTAGTTCTGCTACCTGCCGGAATGTCTCCTCCGATACGGGCTTGCCAACCAGCGCTTTCTCGGCGTCTGACAAGCGCCACGGTTTATGCGCCACGCCTCCCATCGCCAGCCGGGCATCTTTAATGGTGCTGCCGTCAATATCCAGCGCCGCCGCTACTGAAACCAGCGCGAAGGCATAAGAGGCGCGCTCGCGCACTTTCAGATAATGGACGTTTTTGGTAAAGGGTGATTCCGGAAGATCTACTGCCAGAATCAGTTCTCCCTTTTGCAAATTTGTATCGATTTCGGGATGTTCGCCGGGCAAGCGGTGAAAATCAACAAACGGAATGGTACGATCGCCTTTGGGCCCGGTAACCAACACGGTCGCATCCAAAGCGGTTAAGGCTACACTCATGTCGCTTGGGTGCACAGCAATACACTTGTCGCTGAAGCCGAAGATGGCATGCATGCGGTTAAAGCCTTCCAAGGCCCCGCAACCCGAGCCCGGTTCGCGCTTGTTGCAAGGCAGGGCTGTATCATAGAAATAATAACAGCGTGTGCGTTGCATCATGTTGCCGCCCACAGTAGCCATATTACGCAGCTGTGCCGAAGCACCGGCGTTTAGCGCCTGCGAAAGCAAAGGAAACTTTTCAAGTATGAGTTTGTCTTCAGCTACCACGCTGTTTAGAGCCAGCGCGCCAATGCGAACGCCGCCGTTTTCCTTTTCTATTTCTCTGAGTGGTAGCCTGTTGATGTCTACCAGCTTTTGCGGCGCTACAATATTGCGCTTCATTAAATCAATCAGGTTGGTGCCGCCCGCAATAAACATGGCATTGGGGTCTTTGGCCAGCAACTCTACAGCCGCTTTTTGTTTCGTAGGCCGGGCGTATTGGAACTGGTTCATACTTTCTGCCCTCCGTTTTTGACTTCCACAATAGCATCTACAATATTAGGGTAAGCACCACAGCGGCAGATGTTGCCACTCATGTACTCCCGGATTTCTGCTTCGGAGTTGGCATGCCCTTCGCGGATGCAAGCAACCGCCGACATAATCTGGCCTGGCGTGCAGTAGCCGCACTGAAAACCGTCGTGCTTGATGAAAGCAGTTTGCATCGGGTGCAGTTTATCGCCATCCGCCAGGCCTTCGATGGTCGTGATTTTCCTGCCCTCCTGCATCACGGCAAAGGTCAGGCAGGAGTTTACCCGCATCCCATCCACGTGCACGGTGCAGGCGCCGCACTGACCATAGTCGCAGCCTTTTTTAGTGCCGGTAAGGTTCAGCTGCTCGCGCAGCAGGTCCAGCAATGTTGTTCGCGGCTCTACGGACAGCTTTTTCTTTACGCCATTTATTTCCAGCGTTAACGGCACTTTTTCAAATTTTTCTGCTATTTTCTCGTCCAGTTTAGCTGCTTCAACTACACCGGCAGGGGTAAGAGCCAGCGCCGTAAGCAACGAGGACTGCTTTAAAAAGGTGCGCCGGGAATCGTTATGGGTTTCAGTTTTATTCTCAGGCATCTTGCAGGGCTTTTTATATTCCATAGCGTTTTGTTTTTATTCAAATTTCATAACTGCTTCTCATGACCGTTTAGGCTATTGTTTCTCAAGTATAAACATATAAAGTATGTTTTACCAGAGATTATACCTTTGTATTGCTTCCATTTAACTCCTGCATGGCCGCCCGCGACTCTTCAGGATAATTTACATTACGTAGATCACGCACATCCGGGGCCTGTAAAAGCGCCACATCCGAATTAATCAATACTTTTCTTGGGCATGAATAGCCCTGACAAAGAAACTGCAGCAGCAACGGATAGCTTTTAGGCTCCCAAATGGTTATAAGTGGTTCCGGAAACTTTCCTTCCGGGTCAAGAAATGCGGTTGCCATTTTAGATGGATTGCGATGCTGCACCAGATAATGTATAGTATGCTCCGAAAGATAAGGCAAATCGCAGGCAACGGTGAGCCAGGCTTTATCCGGCTCCCGTTGCAACGCCGATAATATACCTCCTAACGGACCTAAACCCAGAAAACTATCTTCGATGGCAGATAGATGTTCCCCTGGCGCAGCAGCCTGTTCCCGGTTAGTAGAAATGTATACTTCCTTACAAAAACCTGTAAGCAGCTGATGCAGATGCTCCCGCTGGCTTTTGCCGTGATAGTGCAGGCTGCCTTTATCCTTTTGCATTCGCGAACTTCGGCCACCGGCAAGCACCAGACCATTTAGCTCCGGCACTCGCTGATTTAAAAATTTTTGCACAAAGTCCGCTAGCAACTGCTCATCATCCAGTGTTAATACAGATATCTGCTCCAGGTTTGGCAGGTGTTGGCGCAGATAGTCAGGTATAGCCATTCCTTTTTCGCGAAGTATAAGCAGGCGCACATCCGTCAGCTTGTCCAGCTTCTGCGCTAAGGACTTTGCCGGATCAATGACTACGATCTGGCTTTGCGCCTTAAAATGATTTCCATTTACGAGTACCAAATCCTGCTCGTTGAAAAGTATGCTGTTTTGGAACGGGTTGAACTGTTGTTTATAATCCAGCCGGCGGAACGAAATTTTATCTGTAAATTTCAGTGAGGCCCCGCTGGCAATGGCCGTATCCGGTGTTTGACTGCCTGTACTTTCCAGGTTAGCGGTTTTATGGTCCGCATCCACATAAGCTACTTTCCAGTCAGGCGAAAGCTGCCCGATAATTTTGCTGGCAAGCTGCCGGATGTTGCCGCAAGGTGTCCCTAATATAGCCAACTCGTTACGGCCAAACTCTCCAAAGCCGGGCCTGTTTAATTTTGCGTGCTTCTGGTGCATCCGGTTTCTTTCTTCTAAGATACATCACTTTTTCTACTTCCTCAAGTATAACTAGTGTTACGCGAGAAAATGCATTTCCAGTTGCGTGTTGCTGCGTCGTCTCCGCGACTCCCTAGGTAAACCCCAGCCAATAAATTGACCGCCTTTAGGCATCAAACGCGGCTATTAGTTTTGCTTTCCAGGTGCTTGCGCAACAGGTCGAGCAAAGAAGTTCCCGGCTCAACTTCCAGCTACTTTTCTTCCCCGCTTATTTTAGCTTCGCTGGTTTTTCGAAATGATTAAGGATGCTGCTGCAAAAGCATGCTATCCTCATCTTTCTGCGGTTGTATTATTTCTGTTGGATTTTTACTATTACGCATCCCTCATACTTGAGTTAGGCAGATGATGCGATATGGCGGGCACTAAATGGCTGACTTTATACTTAAAAAGTCTGTATTTCAATTTACTAGCGGCCAAAGCATTTAACTTTTGTTAATAGGGTTCACATACAAATTTGCTTCAGAAATAATATTTAATTTAAGCTAAAATTCCGGTTAATGAAGATACTGCTTGTTGAAGACGAACTAAACCTGCTGAAGGCAACTGCCGAATACCTCCGCAAAGAAGGCTATGTTTGCGAAGAAGCCGCCACGTTTGCTGCTGCAGAAGATAAAATGGCCACCTATCAGTACGACATTGTTATACTTGATATCACGTTGCCGGATGGTACCGGCCTTGACCTGCTGCAGCAGTTTAAGAAGGAGCAGCCCGATGCCGGGGTGCTGATCGTGTCGGCCAGAAACTCGCTTGACGATAAGCTGACGGGGCTGGATCTAGGTGCTGATGACTATATCACAAAACCTTTTTTTATGGCAGAACTTAACTCCAGAGTCAACGCCATTATCCGGCGGCGGCAGTTTAGCGGCAACAGCGCCATCGTGTACAATGAGATAGAAATTATTCCGGATGCCATGCAGGTGAAAGTACAGGGTAACCAGGTAGAACTCACTAAAAAGGAGTATGACCTGCTGCTTTATTTTATCACCAATAAAAACAGGGTACTGACCAAAGAGGCCATTGCCGAGCATATCTGGGGCGACAACGCTGACTTCGCCGATAATTTTGATTTTATTTATACCCACATCAAAAACCTGCGCCGCAAGATTATGCAGAAAGGCGGCACCGATTACGTGCAAACCATTTACGGCGTCGGCTATAAATTTACCGACAGATGAGACTGCTGCAAAAGACGAACAGGATTTATACTTTGTGCGCTACACTGCTGTTTCTGGTGGGCGGCGTTATACTCTTTATCCGCATAACCGGAATTATAGAAGAAGAAGCCGCCGAACAATTACTCTCTAACGAGCAGCGGATTGCGCTGAAACTGAAACTCGGGCAACCTTATACCGAACTCTCTCCTGTGATAGAAATCACGAAGCTTAGCAAGCGCCGCACAGAATACATTGCGCTGAAAGACACGATTTTTTATGATGTATTTGAAGGCGAAATGGAGAAGTTTCTGCAGGTTACCTCCATCCGCAACATCAACGGACAGGCTTACCGCCTGGTGCTGCGGCAAATGCTGGTAGAGCCGAAAGATTACCTGGGCAGCATTGGCTTGTCGCTTGCCGTAGTGCTGGCTTTGCTCCTGCTCTGCCTGGCCGTGATGAACAGGGTTATCTACCGCAAACTCTGGCGTCCTTTTTACCAGGGCCTGGCTTCGCTCAAAGACTTCTCGGTGTACCAGAACAGCCCGTTGCCCCTGCTTGAAAGTAACATACAGGAATTTACAGAACTAAACACAGCCATAACCAATCTTACCGGCAAAGTACGCTTTGACTTCCATGCCCTTAAAGAATTTTCTGAAAATGCCTCGCACGAAATGCAAACGCCGCTGGCTGTAATACAGGCAAAGCTGGACGAACTGCTGCAAGACGAGAACTTAAGCGAGCAGCAAGCCAGCCGTATCCAGGTAGCCCATACCTCTGTTAACAAACTGGCGCGCCTTAACCAGACCCTGCTGCTGCTCACTAAAATTGAAAACAGGCAGTTTATTTATACCGAGGCGGTGGATGTAAGATTGATGGTGGAGCGCCAGCTGCAGGATTCGGAGGATTTTATACAGGGCAAAAAGCTGCACATTAATTACACGGCTGATACTGCCCTGACCGTTATGGCGAACCCTGCCTTGGTAGAAATATTGATTTCTAACCTGCTTCGCAATGCTATTAAACATAACATACCAAATGGCGACATCAACATTGCACTAACAAAGTATAACCTTATTATATCCAATCCAGGAAAATTGTTTTCTCATGACCCAGCGCAGCTTTTCGAGCGATTTAGCAAGGCCGATCCCTCTTCCGCTTCGCTGGGCCTGGGCCTGGCTATAGTTAAAACCATCTGCAACATTTATGGCTGGCAGGTTAAGTATGAGACCCATCAGCAAATTCATTTCCTGCAGGTGGGTTTCAGCAGTGATGCTTTATTGTAAGTAATCCACGGCCCCGCTCAAAACACATGGCACTTTCCAGCCCCTGCGGGTGTCTTTTGTCTGAACTAGGATTAGCAGGATTTTTAGGGTGGCTATACTGTAGATGAAAGCAATGTCGCTATAGCATTCTTTGAATTTATACTTCTATTCTTCTTGCATCCTGATAATCATTTAATCCTGCAAATCCTGCTTCAGACAGGCATCATACAGAGTTTCTACAGATTCTGTTCGTACAGGCGAAAAGGCAGTGTTACGGAGCAACCTTAAGAAGTATGATATCAAATAATGATGAATTAACACTTGTAGAAAAAGCAAAAGTCTTCTGCACACATTTGCTGAAGAACAGACTGCCGGCAAATCTCATTTTCCATAACTACCACCACACCGCAGCAGTGGCGGAAGCGGCGCTCCAGATCGGGTGTAACAGTGGTTTGCCGGAAGCAGAACTGCAGTTACTATCTGTTGCAGCTTGGTTTCATGATACAGGCTATTGCGTAAAATATAAAGGTCACGAGGACGTCAGTAAACTTTTAGCCGCTACATTTCTGCAGGCGCAGGGCGCTGATGAAAAAATTCAGGCCCAAGTAGCGGCTTGTATCGAGGCCACCAGGCAGCCGCAGAACCCTCACATGCTGTTAGAGCAGGTGCTGTGTGATGCAGATCTAAGCCACCTCGGCATGCAGATATTTTATGTCTCCTCCCAAAAACTCAAACAGGAAATAGAACTGGTGAAAGGAAATATCATTTCTGATACGGAGTGGCACCGCCAGAATATCTTTTTTCTGGAAAACCATACTTTCTTTACGCCTTACGCTAAAAAGATGTATAGCGGGCAGCAGCATAAAAATATCCTGCAGGAGCGAAAATTCCTCCTTTCTTCATAGCCAGTTATATATTTTCGTGTTTGAAATGTGCTGAATTTAACCAGTAGCTTATTGGTGCCGCTATGTTTACAAGACCTTTAACTTTTATATCAACTACAGTAAACAAGATTTTTGATCTGAAGGCAATGCAACGGCTGGAAGCAAAGCAGCCCAAGGCAGTTGGCTTTATAAGAAACCGGCTGGGTATGCAGAATTTCCTTGGCCTGCCGCTAACATTGCTGCTGGGCATAATGATCATTAATTTTTCAATGCTCTCAGAAATAGCGGAGAATATTGAAAACTCTGCGGGCATGAAACAGCTGGACAGCAGCGTGAGCCTTTTCCTGTTCCAACTCCGGACAGATATGCTGGCTATCGCTTTCTACTACTTCACACAATTAGGGTCTACTCCGGCAGTGGTGGTAATGACTATACTTACATTGATTTTCCTGGTGCTGAAAAAAAGATGGAATTATGTAGTGGCTGTGCTGGTATCGGTGCTTGGATCCGGCATATCCATTTACTTTACCAAACTATACTTTCACCGCGAGCGCCCCATGGAAATGGCCTATTATACAGCAAAAACTTTCTCCTTTCCCAGCGGGCATGCGGCCGGCGCTATGGCATTAATTGGTATTATCTGTGTGTTGCTGTCGCTGGAACGGCAACATATTAAATGGGCTAGATCCTGGATTGGCCTGGGCATCGCATACATTATCCTGATTGGGTTCAGCCGTATTTATTTAGGAGTACATTTTGTGAGCGATGTATTCGGCGGCTATCTGCTGGGCAGCCTCTGGCTGATCCTGGCAGTATGTACGCTGGAGTATCTGCTGCTGAGAAGCAGTAAGAAAGATATGGCGGCTTCTACACCTCCGGTTGAATAGGATATTTCCGGCTAAGTAACTCATTTGCTGACGGCATAAAAGTATCCACTACTAATTTTGCGGGGAGAGGTTAGAAGTGGCTTTTATCATTTATTTTCCGAAAAGCACTGCCTTTGGCTGTAGTTAAATAAAACACTTTAATTTAAGTACCTGTAATGCTGCAAGTTCAGACTTACTACAGATTTGTGTGCTATTATTAGCTAAACTTTGAATTTTAGCCATGAAAAAACTAATTTTTATGCTCGTTGCCCTTGCCACAACAGGCTATGCCAGTGCGCAAATACTTTCAGAGGCAAATGTTCCGGCGGCCGTTAAGTCAGCCTTTACTCAAAAATATCCTTCTGTGGAGGGAGTGAAATGGGAGAAAGAAGATGGCAACTACGAGGCCGTATATACTTTAAAAGGCACAGAAAATTCAGCCGTGTTGAATCCCCAAGGTAACATACTTGAAACTGAGGCAGAAATTAAGCAGTCGCAGCTGCCGCCACAGGTGCTTAATTATTTTTCCAAAAACTATCCAAACCAGAAAATTCTGGAAGCTGCCAAAAGAACCACTGCAAGCGGCAAGGTAATCTATGAGGCAGCGGTAAATGGCAAAGACATACTGTTTGATACTTCCGGAAAGCTTGTAAAACAAACCACCGAAGAAGAGGACGAAGATTAATTGCTAGAGCTTTCGGTTGAAGTTAATTTTTAGTAGTATGATTTATACTTTCTCCCAGTGCCATGCGCTGAATCGTCTCTTTCCTTTAGTCTTGAAACAAGGTAATTTAATGGCTTTAAGGTTGCGCCTGGCGTGCCTGTGCCTACCTGTCATACTTTCTACGATCAACAATGGGGCGCAGGCCCAATTGCTCGCCCAGTTATCAGAAAGCCCACAGCCATACTTCATGCTTCATCCTGACTCAATGCACCAGGATTTAATACCGCAGCAGCAAATTGAGAAAGCAAAGCCATCCCGTTTTTTAAAAACAGCTGGTCTTGTTGTGGCCGGTGCTACCATCTGGATGGCTAGTTATAAGTATGTAGATGAGCCCTTGCAACAATTTACGCAAAGCCACAGAAGCGATGTGGCAAATGGCATAGCGCAGGTAATAACACCGCTGGGCCAGGAGAAGTACCTCGTACCAATGGCAGGCGCAGCTTTAGTAAGCGGGTTCCTGGCAAAGGACAGAAAGCTGCAGCAGGTGGGGTTGATTTCGGCAGGCAGTATCCTGGTGAATGCAGGTATAACCGGTACACTAAAGAGAACGTTTCACAGGTACCGGCCCAGCACAACCACCGAAAACAACCTATTCGATGGCCCCTTTCATCATACAATAAACTCTTCGTTGCCCTCTTTCCATACAGCAACAGCCTTTGCCGTGGCTACCTCTGTTGCCACTGTTTATAAAGATAACAAGTATGTTCCGCCCATTGCTTATAGCGTGGCTACACTTGTAGGCTTCTCCCGGATAAATGATAATGCCCACTGGGCAACAGATGTGCTGGCAGGCGCAGCAGTAGGTTACCTGAGTTCTAAAGGCGTGAGTTACCTGTATAAACTGGCAGATGAGAAGCTAAAATACCGTAAGCAAAAGCTGCTGCTTACCCCGCAAGTGAGCCCTGCCTCGGCACAGTTGAGTGCCACATGGACTTTTTAACCTCATAAACTTTTTCAGGCGTATAGCTACTGTAAGCAAGCTCTCCTAAATGATGCCTCACGCTGTATTAACAGAAAACCTCTATGCCAAAATGGTGTCTTCTTTTACTGCTGCTGTTCTGCCTCCACGTAGCCCGTGGACAAACCCACGACTTAACTTATTATATCACCACAGGTTTAGAGAACAGCCCGCTCCTGCAGGATTACCACTACCAGCAGCAGTCTAACCTTATCGACAGCCTGAAAGTATATGCCACCTATAAGCCGCAGGTAAGCGCCAATATCAATGCCATGGAAGCGCCTTTGGGCTACAATTACGGCTATGACGAGGCGATTACGGATGGCGGCAATTATACCGGCGTCGTCAGTGTAACACAGAATTTGTTCAACAAAAAGACACGCACCGCACAATTCGAAAATATCCGCCTCCTGAATCAGTCGCTGGCGGCACAGCAAAAAATAGAGGCGCAGGATTTAAAACGCATCATCACAGCGCAGTATATTACCACGTATGCTGATTTCAGGCAGATGCAGTTTAGCCGCCAGGTGCTGGACATATTACAGAACGAGCAGCCTGCTCTAAGAAAGCTGGTGCAGAACGGCATTTATCTGCAAACTGATTTCCTGAACCTCAACATCAACATTAAAAAACAGGCTATTGCGTACCGCCAGGCCAAAATGCAGTATAAATTCGATTTAAACGGCCTTCGCATCCTTTGCGGTATTGTAGATACAGGCATGGTAACGCTGGCGGCACCGGCAATTCAGGCACAGAATTTTTTAACCGCCAGCCTTACTCCTACACTGGAAAAATTCAGGATAGACAGCCTGCAACTTTCTATGAACAGGAACCTGATTGACCTGAGTTACCGCTACAGACTTTCGGCTTTTGCGGATGCCGGCGTGATGGCTACCACCCCGCAAATTATACCGCAACACCTGGGCGCCAGTATCGGTTTAAGCTTTACGGTACCACTTTATAACGGGGGGCAGCGCCAACTCGAATATCAGAAATTAACGATAGCGGAGCAGAGCCGGGAAAACTACCGCAACTTTTACCTGCGCCAGTACCGGATGCAGCAAAGGCAGCTACGCGAGCAACTGGCTGCCACCGACCAATTGATTCAGGACATACAGGAGCAACTGGCAAGCCAGCAAAAGCTGCTGGACATGTATAAAGTAGAAATTGCTGCCGGGCTGGTACAATTCACTGATTTTATACTTATCATCACCAACTATACGCAAACACAAAACACCCTGATGCAGGCTGAAATCGGACGCTTCGAGGTTGTGAACGAATTTAATAATCTGAAATGAAACATCTGGGCTATACCTGCTACCTGCTGGCAAGCCTGCTACTGGTTAGCTGCTCATCCGCTGGCGAACCTGAAGCGGCTGCTGATGCAGTAGAAGTAAAAACACCTGTTACGGTTACCACTGTTTCCAACGCGCCTATCAAAGAAACTACCGACCTGAATGCTGTTGCTACTTACCAGAAAAAGAACACTGTTAAGGCCGGAACTGATGGCTACATCCAAAAGGTATTTGTAAAACTGGGAGAACACGTGAAGGCAGGCGCACCTTTATTTACCATGAAAACCAAAGAAGCGCAGGTTTTAGGTGATTTAATGACACAGGATTCATCGCTGCATTTTAATGGTGTAATAACGGTAAAAGCGCCTGCTTCGGGCATGGTGCTGGAAATAAACCGCCAGGCCGGTGATTATGTGAACGATGGGGAACAACTGTCCATTATTGCCGATCAAAACAGTTTCGTATTCCTGGTAAATGTTCCTTTTGAGCTAAATCAATACACCACCATTGGCACCAAAGCAACGATTATACTTCCTGATTCGATGAAGATTCGGGGTACTGTTGCTTCTAAATTATCGACGATGGATGCCGTTGCACAGACGCAGCAGTTCGTTATCAAACCACAAACCGACGCCATACTTCCGGAGAACCTGCAGGGGGTGGTGCGCCTGAACAAAAAAGCCAAAGCCAGCACACAAGTCCTCCGCAAAGCAGCCGTACTCACCAACGAAACCATGGATGCCTACTGGGTAATGAAACTGATAAACGATACCACCGCCGTAAAAATACCCGTAAAGACAGGCATAACCGCCAGGGATGCCGTTGAAATTTTAAGCCCCTCCTTTGCCCCTTCTGACCGTATTCTTATTTCTGGTAACTATAGATTGCCCGACACGGCTTATGTCCTCGTTCAAAAAGAGCAGCCGGAATGAGAAACTTCTTTGTAACTTATAAGCTTCCTGTGGCGGTGGTGCTGGCAATTATTCTGCTGGCTGGCGCCTTCGCTTACAACCGGATGCAAACGTCGCTGTTCCCGGAAGTAACGTTCCCTAAGATAAAAATAATTGCCGACACGGGCCTGCAGCCGGTTGGCACAATGATGATAACGGTAACCAGGCCGCTGGAGAACGCTATCAAACAAGTGCCCGGCCTGCAGTTGCTGCGCAGCACTACCAGCCGTGGCAGCTGCGAAATCTCTGCCTTTATGAACTGGAACGCCGACATAGACCTGAGCAAGCAGCAGGTAGAATCAGCCATCAATCAGGCAAAAGAAGCCTTACCGGCGGGCATTTCCATCACCGTAGAAAAAATGAACCCCAGTATACTACCCGTGCAGGGCTATGTGCTCGACGGCCCCGGCAGGAGCCCGATTGAGCTGAATCAACTGGCGCTGTATACGGTAAAGCCATACTTGTCGCAGGCGGAGGGCGTGGCTGATGTGCGGGTATCTGGCGGCAAGACCAAGGAATACCGCGTGGTGCTGAACCCGGAGGCTATGCGGGCGCTACGCATAACGCCCGCTATAATTTCAGATGCTTTCAGCAGCTCCAACTTCATCCGGAGCAACGGCTATATTTCTGATTATAACCGGCTATACTTGTCGGTGACCGATGCTACTATCGAAAATTTAAACCAGCTGGAGGACTTTGTGATCAGCAACGACAGCCTGCGCGCGGTGCAATTAAAGGATGTGGCCGACGTGCGCGTGGCCGAGCAGGTAGAATACGTGCGGGTAAACGCCAATGGCAAAAGCGCCGTGCTGGTGGCCGTGCTGAAACAGCCAAACGCCAATTTGATGGATATTGCTACTTCCGTGAAGGACAAAGTGGCGCAGCTTAATGCCTCCATACTTCCGAAAGGCGTTACGCTGAAGCCATACTATGTGCAGGCCGATTTTGTGGCAGATTCTATCCGAAGCGTGAGTGACAGTCTTCTGATCGGGTTATTCCTGGCCATCGTGGTGGCCATTATTTTCCTGCGGTCGCTCAAGTCCAGTGCCGTTATTCTGATGACCATTCCTATCACACTGGCGCTTTCGTTGATAATACTTTTTTTGCTCGGCTATACTTTAAATATCATGACGCTGGGCGCTATTGCGGCAGCCATCGGACTGATTATAGATGATGCCATTGTGGTGGTGGAGCAGATTCACCGTACCCACGAGGAGCATCCCGAAACGCCCACAAAAGAGCTACTGTCCAAAGCTGTTGGTTATTTGTTACCCGCTATGGTTGGTTCTTCCATAAGCACCATTGTCATCTTTTTCCCGTTTGTATTGCTTAGCGGCGTAGCTGGGGCCTATTTTAAGATTTTGGCAAACACTATGATTATTACGTTAGTTTGCTCCTTTTTTGTCACCTGGATCGGGCTGCCCATTATTTACCTGCTGCTCTCACGCAATACCAATAAAATAAAGCCTGCTGAACAAGAGCAACACGGCAAATCCCACCGATGGATTACGTACTTTATACATCGCCCGGCGCTAAGTATCATCTTCGCTGTTTTGCTGATTGCAGCCAGCGTTTTATCCTTTCCATACTTAGAAACAGGTTTTCTGCCAGAGATGGATGAGGGATCCATTGTGCTTGATTATACATCGCCATCCGGCACCTCGCTCACCGAAACAGACCGAATGCTCCGCGAAATAGAAAAGAAAATCACACAAATAGCAGAGGTAGAAAGTTATACGCGCCGAACAGGCACGCAAATGGGCTTTTTTATCACAGAGCCTAATGATGGCGATTATCTGATTCAGTTAAGAAGAGACCGCAAACGCTCATCCGACGAGGTGATTGACGAAATCCGGCAATTTGCAGAGACGACGCAGCCTGCTCTTTCTGTAGATTTTGGGCAGGTAATCGGCGACATGCTGGGCGATTTGATGAGTTCCACGCAACCCATCGAAATAAAAATTTATGGCGATGATCAGCAAAAGCTACAACAGCTGGCCCGGCAGGTGGCCGCTATCACTGAACAGGTTCCCGGCACAGCCGATGTGTTTGATGGGATTACTATCGCGGGGCCGTCTGTAAACGTGGTGCCGCAAGCTCGAAAACTTGCACAATTCAACTTATCACCCAGCGACTTGCAGAACCAGCTGCAGGTACAAATGGAAGGAAGTATCGTCGGCGCTATTTTCGAAAAAGAACAGCAAACCAACATACGGATGGTGTACCCGCAGGCAGCAGAATCATCTATAGACGAACTGAAAAATACATCTGTTTTTCTACCATCAGGGCAGCTCAAACATATTCAGACAATGGCAACCGTTACAGTGTTGCCGGGGCAGGCGGAAATTGAGCGCGAAAATTTGCAGTCGATGATACCCGTTTCTGCCCGCCTCGAAGGCCGCGACCTGGGCAGCGTAATGCGGGACATTCAGCAGAACATAAGCAGCGACGTGCATTTGCCGCAGGGTTACCACATCAGCTATGGCGGCGCCTACCAGGAGCAGCAGCAATCGTTTAACGAACTGCTGCTTATACTTTTTACAGCAGCGCTGCTGGTATTTGCTGTCATACTTTTCCTGTTCCGGGATGTACGGGTGGCGCTATTGATTTTAGGTATTGCTGTAATTGGGATTGCCGGCAGTCTGCTGGCCCTGCTCCTCACCCAGACTGCCCTGAACGTGGGCAGCTACACCGGCATCATTATGATTATCGGCATCATCGCCGAAAACGCCATTTTCACTTTCCTCCAGTTTAAGGAAACGCTGAACGAAACCAACCCGGATGAAGCCGTTACCTACGCTATCTCCACGCGCCTGCGTCCTAAACTGATGACGGCTCTGGGCGCTATTATGGCGCTGCTGCCTATTGCTTTCGGCATTGGCACGGGTGCGCAGCTGCACCAGCCCCTGGCTATCGCCGTTATCGGGGGCTTTGTAATTGCCCTGCCGCTTTTGCTGATTGTATATCCTACCTTTCTGCTGGTCATTTTTAAACGAAAACAAATTGCTGCTTAAATCTTCCAACTCCAGCATTATGATTTCCCCGTAATTTATCCTGCACTTCTGTCTGAGGCGGCGAGGCTAAACACTAAATTTTAGGACTATGAGCAATTAATGCTTATTTTGTCGCTGCTAAAATAACCTTCTTATGCATCGGAAAATATTTACAGGTACCTGCGCTTTCCTTTTGTCTTTACCCGGCTTTGCCCAGGTGAACCCGGCGTGGCCAACGGTTTTCAAGAACATCAACACCGAAGTACAGGCAAATTCTAAAGCGTACAGCACCCTAAAAGAGGCTTCCGAAACCATCGGACACCGCCTGACCGGCTCGGAGAATGGCAAGAAAGCGGAGGAATATGCCTATAATTTATTAAAATATTATGGCTTCAGCGATGTACGTTACCAGCCTTTTGAAGTAGAAAGCTGGAGTCGCGGCGATCTGAAAGTGGAAGTCGGGCCGGATGCAAAGCACCTAGCAAGTATAAAATCCATTTCGCTGGCACACTCGCCTGTAAAAGCCAATATAACTGCGACTTTGGTGGATATGGGCAACGGCCTGGAAGCTGATTATGCGGCCAGACCCAATGCCGTGAAAGGGAAAATTGCGCTCGTATACCTGGGTGTGCTCCCTGGCTCACCGGAAGGCACCGGCACGCTGCACCGCTCCGAAAAAACAGCCATCGCCATCAAGAATGGCGCGAATGGCATCATCATTATCAATACTGTGGCCGGGGGCACACTTCTGACGGGCACCGCTTCTGTTACGGGCAAGCTCATACCCATACCGGCGGTATGCATCGGCAAGGAAGATGGACTGAAACTGAAACAGCAGTTAAAAGCAAATCCTTTGAAGGCGCATATCGCTATGAGTAACTTTTCGGGTATGATAAAAGCCCGCAACGTAATTGCCACACTCACCGGTAAATCGCTGCCGGACGAGAAGATAGTTGTTGGCGGCCACCTCGACAGCTGGGATTTGGCAACCGGCGCTATTGACAATGGTATAGGCTCTTTTTCGGTACTGGATATGGCCCGCACGTTTAAAGCGCTGAATTTACAGCCGAAGCGCTCCATTGAATTTGTAATGTTTATGGGCGAGGAAGAAGGTTTGCTGGGCTCCAAAGCGTACGTAGCAGAAGCTACAAAAAACAAGACGCTCGATGATGTGGCTTTTATGCTGAACTACGATATGACCAACGATCCGAAAGGCTACAGCGCCAGCGACCCGGCCAGCAAGGAACTGTTCCAGTCCATCGGAGCCATAGCCGCTGAAATTGATACCACCTTTAAAAACAGCTTCAGCGCACGTGCAGGTTTGCACTCCGACCACCAGCCTTTTATGCTGCATGGCGTGCCTACCGGCGGCTCCTCGGGCGGCAAGCTGCCGGAAAAAGGCGGAGATTGCTACCACGCCGACTGCGATTCTTTTAATTTGGTGGATGAAGCCGGCTTGAAAAACACGGTGCGCTTCAGCACGATGCTGCTGTACGGTTTAGCCGATGCGTCCAAAATACCGGCCAAGCACCTCAATGACGAAGAAACACGCGCTTTCCTGATCCAAAATAAGCTACAGGAGCCACTGGAAATTGCCGGCGAATGGCGCTGGAAAAAGTAGGAACGGGTTATCACAAAGTATAAAAATTAATAATAACTACCTTTAAGTAAAAAGCGCCTGCTGGTGCGAGCTTGTAACTCGTACCTTTACATTAACGGAAAAAGTACGAGCTACAAGCTCGCACCAGCAGAGTAAGAACGGATTATCACAAAGTATAAACCAGCAATAAAAGTATAAATAAAAGGCACAGGTTTTTGTGCATCATTAACTTTGCCTGATTTCGTTCAGGTATGATCCAACTAAAATTTAAAGATATAATGAAGAAGCTATTCCTTTTTTCCCTCCTTTCCGGTTTCGGGTTTCAGGCATGTACGCAGGGCGTAGTTCAGCAGAAAGAGCAAGCTGCTACTGCGGGGAATCCTGTGATACAAGGTTGGTACGCCGATCCGGAAGGCATTATTTTTGGGAAACAGTACTGGATATACCCTACTTATTCGGCTCCATATGAGGAACAGGTGTTTTTTGATGCCTTCTCCTCGCCCGATCTGGTTAACTGGACAAAACACAGCCACATATTGGATACCACTAACGTGAAATGGGCAAACCGGGCTGTCTGGGCACCGGCCATTGTGGAGAAAGACGGCAAATACTACATCTTCTTCGGCGCAAACGACATCCAGAGCGACAATGAAAAGGGCGGCATCGGCGTAGCAGTATCTGATAATCCAGCTGGCCCCTTTGTGGATTACCTGGGCAAACCTTTGATAGATAAATTCCATAACGGCGCCCAGCCTATCGACCAGTTTGTGTTCAAAGACAAGGACGGGCAATATTATATGATCTATGGCGGATGGCGGCACTGCAACATCGCTAAACTCAACAACGATTTTACAGGCTTTATACCTTTCGAAGACGGCACCACATTCAGGGAAATAACGCCGGAAGGCTATGTTGAAGGGCCTTTTATGTTTCTGAAGGACGGAAAATACTATTTTATGTGGTCTGAAGGTGGCTGGGGCGGCCCGAATTATTCTGTTGCCTATGCCATTGCCGATTCACCGCTTGGGCCCTTTAAGCGCATCGACAAAGTGCTGCAGCAGGATCCTGCAGTAGCTACCAGCGCCGGGCATCATTCTGTTATACATGTGCCCGGCGAAGATCTCTGGTACATGGTATACCACAGAAGGCCGCTAGGCGAAACAGCAGCAAACCACCGCGTAACGTCTATAGACCGGATGTACTTCGATGAAAAAGGCTATATTAAACCAGTAAAAATAACCAAAGAAGGAGTGGCAAAGCACCTGCTGAAATGAGGTTGCAAAGCGCCGGATCAGGCCGAAAGACTATCGGCCTTGCCTATAGATAACAGCAACTGGTTGTTAAAATAATGAAAGTTGAAGCGGAACTGGCGGAGCAACTGCAGGTCTGCGGCTTTTGCTTTCCCTTTCATAAGTGCGGCCCGTGTGGCTGATGGTATAAACGGGTGTTTCCTCAAAGCGGGAGGCCACTACAATTTCTGTTCCGCCCGCTTGCGCATCGAATAATCCTTGAACCAGCTTGGGGCAGTTATTATTTTTAGACAGGTGCGCGAGCAGCACGTGGCTCATAAAGGACGGTTTGTATGCATTAAACAGCGCCAGGGCCTGCTTGTTTGACAAATGCCCTTTGCCTCCCCTGATGCGACGCTTCAGGTGAAAGGGGTAATTTCCCTTGTCCAGCATTTCGTCATCGTAGTTTGCTTCCAGGAAAGCAGCGTGGCACTGCTGAAAATGATGTATCAGGTTTGCGCAGGGAGCGCCAAGGTCTGTAAATATGCCTATTTTAACGTCATCACAGGCAACCACAAAGCTATGCGGATCTGCGGCATCATGTAGTTTGGTAAAAGCTGTAACGTTCAGTTTACCAACGCTGACAACCTCATCCGCTTGAAAGGGCACCACACGAAGCCCTGTAAAACCCGGGCCTGCATTTCGAAGTGTGGCCGGTGTTATAAAGACCGGCAGCTGGTATTTTTTTGCCAGTACCGCAATACCACGAATATGGTCGGAGTGCTCGTGCGACACGAAAATGGCCTTCACCTTCCTCATAGACAAGCCCAGCCGCATCATACGCTTTTCAGTTTCGCGGCAGGAAATGCCTGCATCCACCAATACCGCCTCGTGCTCGTTGCCGATATAATAACAGTTACCGTTGCTGCCTGAATTTAAGGATGTGATGAACAATTGCATAGCTGCAAAGGAACCGGTTTTTCAGGGATTAACCAACCTGCTATAAAATTTAAAATGTATCAGACTAAGTACAGCGACTAAATCGCTTGCTGGTGCGAGCTTGTAGCTCGTACCTTATTCCACAGAAGTAAAAGTACGAGCTACAAGCTCGCACCAGCAAGTTACCTCTTTCAGCAAAACCTGTTTCCTGCCAATCCCTTGCATGTCGTTCTGAAAAAGCCGCTGCTTCTGCTGCCTGAAATTTTGCAAGACTTCTGCATATTAAGTAAGGAGCGAACAAGCCCTATATCCCAAACAGTTCACCCTAAAGTATAAGCTACAGATAATCAAGTATAAAATAATCAGGGCTGCTATCTGATTCCTAACACTTGTGACTTGGTACTAATACCCTTTCAAATCGAGGTTGTCTGTTTCAATTATTTCAACACGCTTGCCCATCTTTTTCTGGATAATTTTGAAATGATGGCTGTCTTCGGGGCAGATTAACGATATCGCCTCGCCCTCCGATGCGGCACGGCCGGTACGGCCAATCCTATGGATATAATCTTTAGGAGAGCGTGGCAGGTCATAGTTGATCACATAAGGCAACGACTGAATATCGATGCCGCGGGAAGCCAGATCAGTAGCGACCAGCACCCTCAGTTTGCCAGACTTAAATTTACTTAACCCTTCAGTTCTGGCTCCCTGACTTTTTTTGCTATGCATGGCGGCGGCCTCAATGCCATTTTTAAGAAGCTTCTCCACCAGGTTATCGGCCGTCCGGGTGGACGAGACAAAAACCAGTACCTGTTGCATGTCGTGCTGTTTGATGATATAGCGCAGCAAAGGGCCTTTTCTTTCAGCAGCTACCTGGTAAGCCAGCTGCTTTATTAAATCAGGTGTTTTGCTTTCCGCTTCAATCTCAACTCTTACCGGATCGTGCAGCAGATTTTCGCGGATGGCATCTACCGCGTCGCCCAGCGTGGCGGAAAAAAGTATATTCTGGCGCCTTTCTGGTAAAAGAGCGAATATCTTATCCATCTCCTCCTTAAACCCAAGATTCAGCATTTTATCTGCTTCATCCAGCACAAGCGTTTCTACCTCCGACAAATGCACTGCCTTGGAGGAAATCAAATCCAGCAGGCGCCCGGGCGTAGCTACGAGGATGTCGGCACCCTGCAGCGCCATCATTTGCGGGTTAATGGACACACCGCCATACACCGCCACCGTTTTTATTTTTCGGGGGAGGTTCGCGCCGAACAACTTAAACACATCGCCCACCTGCATGGCCAGCTCCCGTGTCGGCACCAGAATCAAGGCATTTACATACCTGTTTTTAGCAGCTCTCCGGCCCTGGTAAAGCTCCAGTAGCGGCAGCACGAAACCGGCTGTTTTACCGGAACCCGTCTGGGCAATACCAAATACGTCTTTCCCTTTAAGTATGGCCGGTATGGCTTCGCGCTGAATAGGATAAGCAGTTTCGTAATGCTGCGCTGCCACTGCCTTTAACAAAGGCGCTGATAAACCAAGGGATAAAAACGACATGCTATACTTCTGCTGTGATGAAAAATTGCTTTTATTACTTCAAAGGTACAACTTAAAAGAAGAAGGTATGGCAGCGTAAATAATACTGCTTTTCAGGCTGACAGACATCAGAATAAAAGTAATGAAGTACATTTACATACCTAGGTATTCCGTTAGGTCATAAGTATGGAGGTATCACTTTATAACACAATCGCGGATTACTACAATTTATCAAACTCCTGTTTTGTAACGGTAAATACCGTACCATGGCGTGTGCCTTTCGGGAAGCTGATTGTATCGGATACATCTTTCCAGTTTGCCAGGTCGGTTGAGGTTACGGCGCCCATCTTATGCTCGGTTGATGCACGGATCGCGCATTAGCTTATCGTTGCCTGCTGTGGGTTTTAAAAAGATGCTGTCTTTTTTCAGGGCTTTCCAGTTGTAGCCATCGTAGCTGTAGGCCAGGTGCAGCCCATCGCCATTTCCTTTGAAATAGGAAAACAGGTAAACCTCATCCCCTGCCTTTTTCTGCGCAAACACCAGCACAGGGAGCATAAAAAAGATAAATAAGATCTTTCTCATCGTATAAGTATAGCTTGTATCCATTCAGGTATAGCACCCGCTTATCCCGGCAACAGGAGTTATTTCTTTCAGGGCAGCACATGCTGATCCTGCTTCTTTAAACATCAAAGTATAGTGATCGCAGGACTCATTCTTTTATTTCCGGCCTGCTGTATTCTCCCCGCTTTACTTATCGAAAGCGTTGAGCTTCCACTCGTCCTGCCACCTTAGCACAGGTTTTCCGTTCTCGAATGACAGCGGGAGCCAGACATAGCGGCCATCTATGGGATTTTTCGGGCGCCATTGGTCTGCCATGAAAATAAAGGCGTTCTTCTTTCCCTGAACCGGAAGCACAAAGGTGCTTTGAGCCCCGAAAGTAGTATTCTTTTCCTCTTCCGTTCCCCGAACAGGATTCCCAAGCTCTTTCCAGCCTTCCATCATGTGCTCACTTACTGCCGAGCGTGCTGCATTAGGAGCCCATCCTGTCAACCCCGACGTGATCATATAGTATTTACCATCTTTTTTAAAAATGGCGGGAGCTTCATTTTTTCCTCCAGGGAACACACGGACATACTCATTCGTGAATCGCAGGTAATCATCGGTTAATTTACTGATTTGGAGGGTCCTGTTTTCTTCAGATGCGGTAATATGATAGGCTGTACCGTCATCATCTACAAACAGTGTCATATCCCTGGACATTTGTCCACCCTCAAAATCCCTTTGCAAAAATGCGCCGTCCGCCACCTTCTGCTCCCATTCGGGATCATTTTCAGCGACCGTGATTGTTTTGGTTTTATGTGCCGCTGTAGCATTTTCAGGCCATATCCCGGCGTGCGGACGCAGGCTTTTCAGGTAAGTATAGGGCCCCGTAGCTTTATCGGCAACCGCCACGGCTGTACGTGCGGCGCTGTAGCCCTGCCCTTTCAGCTCGAGGTGAAACCACATCACAAACTTCCCGGTCTTCTCGTTGTAAATAACCTTCGGGCGCTCGATCACGGATCCCTTCTCTATGTCGGAGCCGCTGCCATCTGCGGCAACAGGAAGTGCAATGCCTTCATTCTTCCAGTTATAGAGGTCATCCGAAGAGTAGCAGCTTACTCCCACCATAGCCCTGTTCCCACCAGCTCCGGCTACTTTATGCTCCCCGAACCAATAATATCTGCCATTGTAGTATATGATACCGCCCCCATGCGCATTTATGTGCTGCCCATCTGTATCGGGCCAGATCTCTCCGGGCTTAAACGAGCTGTTGCTCTGCGCCTGCACAAGCTGTGCGGCGCAGAGCAACAGTATGAGTAAGCTGATTTGTATTTTCATGGCTTTAGTGTTTGATGCTTATACTTACAGGTTCTCCTTTCCCAAGACCGGTTTGATGATATAGGAGTAAGTATACTGCTTATCCAGAAGGCGGTAAGGCTCGTGCGGCAGCGCACCCCAACTGTTGTCGCCGCCCAGGCCGCGCTGCTTCAGGTCTACGTGCAGGTATACTTTGTCCTCGTGCCGGATGTCGGTGGGGTGCTGCTGCTTCTTGGTCAGGCCTGGGTCCAGCGCCTCATCCGCAACATCGAGTGCACTGAATCCGAGCGGCTGCGCTCCTGCTATCTCCAGCCCCTGTCCGGCCTCATTCGTCAGCCGCAGCCAGCGCACGTCAGTATGGTAACCGTTCTCCTGCGGACGGATGTAATTAGCTGTAAACTGCTTCTGCACGCTGTCCTGGTATAGCCCCACAAAAGAAGCTGTCTTGCGGTCGCTATAATTCTCCCAGGGGCCGCGGCCATAGTAGCTAAGTTGATCATACTCGCCCGGCAGTACCAGCCGCATACCGAACCTCGGCAGCTCCGGCAGTTCCCGGCCTGTCATATCGATGGAGGCGGTTACAGCGATGGAGCCGTCGTTCTGAATCAGGTACTTCACTATGTAAGGTACATTGATGTTGGTAAGCTCATACTGCACTTCTATCGGCAGTCCCTGCTCCGACTTTTGCCCCACATCCACCTTTTTTGCCTGGCGGTTGACATGGGCTGTGCGCCACACACCCAGCCTGGTTGGCATACCGTTGCCGAAGTCGTTGTCGGTGGGGGCACGCCAGAAGTATGGCTCCGGGAAGGAACCGATAATCCGCTCGCCCCCCTTGCTGTACGACACCAGGCGCCCTTCTTTGGTGTTAAAACTTCCTGAAATGTCGCCGGACGTGAATTTGAGCATGTCGCCGTCCTTAGTCACGCTCAATACCCCTTTTTCCGGAGATGCAGTAAAATAATTGCCATTGTCGAGAGAAAACTGCTCCCGCGCCACCTCATGGCCAGTTGGCACCAACTCCGTTGCATGCTTCGTGTAAGCATATACGTTCAGGAAGTATTCTTCCCCGTCTTCAGATTTCACAGTGGGGAGTTTAAGTTTTACCTCTTTCCGCTCATGAGGAGCAAGTTTTACGCTAAAATCATCCTGCTTCTGCAACGCTCCGTTTTTGTAGAGCTCCCATCTGAAACTATACTGGTCCAGGTTAGTAAAATCGAACTCATTTTTTACCATGATGATGCCTTTACGCAAATCTTTTGCATCGAAGAGGATATCCTGATAGTACTTCTTCACCTCATACAGTCCCGGGTGGGGCGTACGGTTCGCGGCCACCAAACCGTTTGCGTTGAAATTCTCATCGTTCTGTAAGTTATAGCCTCCCAGGTCGCCGCCGTAAGCCCAGAAGGTTTGCCCTTTGTCATCTTTGGTTTTCAGTCCCTGATCTACCCAATCCCAGATAAAGCCGCCCTGCATTTTAGGCGAGTTGCGGATAATATCCCAGTACTCCCTGAAGTTGCCGTTGCTGTTGCCCATGGCATGAGAATACTCGCACATGATGAACGGCCGCTGCTTGTCAGACGCTGCATAAGATTTCATATAATTGATTCCGGGATACATCGGGCACACGATATCTGTGTTCCAATCTTCGCCAGCCTGCTCAAACTGTACCGGACGGGTGGTATCGCGCTCCTTCATCCACTTGTAAGCGTCATGAAAAACCTGCCCGTTGCCCGTCTCGTTGCCCATGCTCCAGATAATAACTGATGGGTGATTCTTGTCCCGTTCCACCAACTGGTGAATGCGCTCCATATACGCCGGCGCCCATTGCGGCAGGTAAGCAGGGTGCTTCGACTTATCAAATGGTCCCTGTAGTTCCGCACCCATACCATGCGTTTCGATATTCGCCTCATCCACTAAGTATAAACCATACTCGTCGCAGAGCTTGTACCATATCGGGTCGTTCGGGTAGTGGCTGGTGCGTACGGCGTTGATGTTAAACTGCTTCATCAGCTGGATATCGCGCAACATAGATTCCCGGCTGAGGGTATGCCCCGTTACATCGTCGTGCTCGTGGCGGTTCACACCTTTAACAAGTATGGGCATTCCGTTTACCATCAGCTGCGCATTTTTAATTTCCACCTTCCGGAAACCCATTTTGCTGCCTGTTACGGCTACTGTTTTGCCGTTGCTGTCGTTCAAAGTAATAACGCAGTCGTACAGGTTCGGGTGCTCAGCGCTCCACTGCTGCACGTTTTTCAGGACGCCGCTAAAAAGCGCTTCTCCTGTGCTGGCAGAGGCGCTTTTCTCCTGCGAGAATACTTTTTTATTTTTGTTGTCATACAATTCCACGGCCACAGTTCCTTTATCAGAAGCGCTTTTGCCGAACTGCCGCAGGTTTACGGTGGCGCGAAAGAGGCCATCTTTATACTTGCTGTCCAAGTCGCCTTTCAGGAAGAAGTCCCATATACTCAGTTCCGGCAGGGCCTCCAGGTATACATCGCGCTCGATGCCGCTTAAGCGCCAGAAGTCCTGATCTTCAAGGTAACTGCCATCGTGCCAGCGATATACTTGTACTGTCAGCTGGTTATTGCCCTTCTTCAGCGCTTTGGTGATGTTGAACTCCGCCGGTGTCTTGGCAGACTTGCTCATACCCACCCGCTGGCCATTGAGGAACACCTGCGCGTAACCCGAAATGGAGCCGAAATGCAGCAAAATTTCCTTACCACCCCAGTGTCCGGGCACAGAGAAAGTGCGACGGTAAGTACCTACAGGGTCATAGCTGTGGTCCACGTAGGGCGGATTGGCCGGAAACGGATAAATGATGTTGGTGTAGATGGGAATACCAAAGCCCTGCAACTCCCAGTTAGATGGCACTGAAATAGTGTCCCATCCAGTGTCGTTAAGGTTCGGGGCGGAGAAGTTCTGCGGTATATCGGCAGGCTTGCGTACGAAGGAGAATTGCCAGGTGCCGTTCAGCGACTGATAATAAGGCGAGGCGCTGTAGTTGTCTGCCCGAGCATCCTGCGCATTATCATAGAGCATGAAGGTGGCATGTGGCTCCTCTTTGTTGAAAGACAGCACCTCCGGGTTCTCCCACTCATTCTTAACCTGCTGCGCCATTAGCGCCTGCGACCATAGCAGGCAGCATAGCATCAAAATCTTTTGCATATTGTTTAGCTTATTCACCAAATAATCTTCTTATAAATATAAATATTTAATCTGTATAATAAGAGTATGTCTAAATTTCGTCCTTTACGCTGCAAATTGCTTAAATAACCTGGCTTCACGCTTTTATCGCCACAAAGCGCTGTTATACGGCTCAAGGTTAATACATTTTAAAGCATTTTAGGACCGTTTCGCCAGAATCCTTTCTGAACAATTCTCAGACCTGCCCCGCCTGCTGTTGCCAGTTATAACTTCCGTCTTCCTCTAAAAATGACTCCGCACGCCGCCACGCATTTTTGATGCCGCTCTGCGTTCCCTTCTGGGCACTTCCCGCACCAATGTTAAAGCGCCATAGCGACAGGCCTATGCCTTTGGGTTGGCCGCTGGCACTGGTATCCGCGCTGAAAAGCAAATCGGCTATAGCGTTCCTCTTTTCATCCGGCCAGTTTCCTACAAACTGACAAGCCCAGGCATCTGACGCAGCGAAGTTATCAATCGTCTGAAATGTTTGCTTAGTATCTATAGTTGCGGTTACTTTTCTTACAGAAAGCAACGGAGAATCTGTTTTTATATCGTCCTGAGGGAGTTTAGCGGAATAGCTTGCGAAGAAAAGCGGCATTGTAAACAGCAGCGGCAGCGCAACTGCACAGTACCTGTTGGCCTGGGAAATATTTTTTTTCATAGCACGCTTACCAGATGCAAAATATCTTTCATACAATAACAGATTTGCCGTCCCCGCTTTATTCCGCTTGTAAGTATTAAACCTGACAGAAATATCGCCCCTAGAAAATCCTGCAGCCTACCAGATACTAACATTAAAAAGGGTATGCTGAAAAATATTTAAGTATGATTGTTTTAGCAGTAATTTAAACTAAAATCATAACCTTTCCAAGTCTCTCATTTTTCATCTTCCGGGCAAAATATTGAAAATCATGGCCAAATCCCGTATTTTTGCACTGTGAAACACTGCTGCCTGCTATTGTCGCTTTTTGTATCGCTGTTATCGGTGTGGCCCTGCTGCACGGAAGCATGTGGAGATGAAGAAAGCATAAGTATAAATGCAGAAGACACTTTCAGCGAGCAGCAACACGATGACTGCAACAGTTGCTCTCCGTTTCTGGCGTGTGGCTCCTGCCTGGGTTTTACAGTTTCGGGTAGAAGCCTTTTGCTACAACCTGTTCCTCTGATTTCAGCAACAACACATGTTGGCACCGCGCAGGAAAGCCGCACTATTAACATCTCCTCTTTCGTTTGGCAGCCGCCAAAGCTTGGTTAACGATTGCTTCTCTTTTCAGCCTGTCGTGGATGCCACCACGCGCAGGTTTTATTTTAACAGATGAATCAGTAACCAACATTATACATGAAAAACCTACTTTTCCTGTTGCTCCTGCTTTTGAGCACAACGATTGCTTATAGCCAGCATACCTTCCGCGCCACCATTCTGGACGAAGAATCAAAAGAACCGCTTATTGGAGCCACTGCGCTGGTAGCAGACACAAACAAAGGCGCCAGCAGTGGCGCTGCCGGTAAACTGGCGTTAAACGGCATTCCGGACGGAGAACAGACAATAATTTTCCGGTATGTTGGCTACCAGGAGCAGGCGCTGCAACTCAATTTTCCACTTTCGGGCACAGATACAACTGTTATCGTTTATTTGCAACCAACCGGCGAAGACCTCGAGGAAGTTGTTGTTTCCACCACCCGCAGCAGCCGCACCATTGCTAACATTCCAACGCGCGTAGAGGTTATTTCAGGTGAGGAACTGTCGGAAAAAGGCAACATGAAACCAGGCGATATCCGGATGCTGCTCAACGAGAGTACAGGCATTCAGACGCAGCAGACCTCGGCCATCAGTGCAAACGCAAGTATCCGCATCCAGGGCCTGGATGGCAAGTATACACAAATTATTCGCGACGGTTTTCCGCTCTATTCCGGTTTTTCGGGTGGCCTGGGCCTGCTGCAAATCGCACCACTGGACCTGAAGCAGGTAGAGGTAATAAAGGGTTCTTCTTCTACTTTGTATGGTGGCGGCGCCATTGCAGGGCTGGTAAATCTGATTTCTAAAACACCAACAGAGGAACCTGAACTCAGCTTTCTCCTGAATGGCACATCTGCTCTCGGGCTGGATGCCAGCGCTTTTTATGCACAGAAGTTTGGCAAGGCAGGCGCTACTGCATTTGTCTCTTACAGCCACGGCACGCCTTACGATCCTGCCGGCATCGGCCTGACTGCTATTCCTGCCTACGATCGCTTTACCATTAACCCGAAGTTGTTCCTGTATTTAAGTGACCGAACCACTGCTTATGCCGGGTTTAACGGTACCATAGAGAAAAGAACGGGCGGCGATATCCAATATATAAAAGGTGAAGGCAACGATGCCCATACTTATTTTGAAGAAAATAAAACCGGCAGGCTCAGCACGCAACTGGAACTTGACCATCAGCTAAGTGATCGGGCAGGTTTTGTGATTAAGAACAGCGTCGGCTACTACGACCGCGAAGTTCGGCTGCCGGATTATGTTTTTGCCGGCGTTCAGCTTTCCACCTACACCGAAGCCAGTTACCGGTACACAGGCGCCAAAACAGAATGGGTGGCAGGACTAAACTTTATCTCCGACAAGTTTGATGAAGCGCGCGTTGCAACTGGTCCTGACAGAAGTTATAACCAGACTACCACCGGTGCATTTGTTCAAAACACCTGGAAAGCACTGGAGCGGCTCACACTTGAAACCGGCTTAAGAGGCGACAACCACAGCGCGTATGGCTTTTTTCTGCTCCCGCGCATTTCGGTCATGTACACCATTTTACCGAACCTGACAACCCGAATCGGCGGCGGACTTGGGTACAAAGCGCCCAACGTGTTTACGGAAGATGCAGAGCGGATTCAGTTCCGGAATGTGCTGCCCCTAGATGTAAACAGTACTGAGGCAGAGAAATCTTTCGGCGGCAACTTGGACGTAAACTATCAAACAAGTCTTTTGGATGATGAGGTAACATTTAACTTAAATGGTTTGCTATTTTATACGCGGATTCAGAACCCCATTGTGCTGACACCGGATGACGGCACGAATTTACGATACCTGCAGCCTGATGGATTTCTGGACACAAAAGGACTCGAAACTAATATAAAGCTGACCTACAGCGATTTCAAATTATTTGTTGGCTATACTTTAGCCAATGTAAACGAGCACTACAACTGCCAGCAGGAAGCGTATCCGCTTGTAGCCAAGCACCGGCTGAACAACGTGCTGATGTATGAGGTGGAGGACAAGCTTCGGATTGGCCTGGAAGGTTACTACTATAGCCCCCAGCAACTTACCGACGGAGCCGTGGGCAAAAGCTACTGGCTGATGGGGTTGATGGCAGAAAAAATGTGGAAAAAATTTTCTCTGTTCATCAATTTCGAAAACCTGCTCGATACACGCCAGACCAGATTCGACACTATTTATACCGGCACCATCACCAATCCAGTATTCCGCGACATCTATGCCCCTGTAGATGGCTTTGTGATAAACGGCGGCATAAAGTTACGGCTATTGTAACTGAAAGATATTAGTATTCAGACTTTAGATATTAGACTTTTATACCGGTTTATACCTGATGTTTTGCGCTTTATACTTCGTGATGAAATACCTACTCTCTTTATACTTTAAATGGCGATACGTTTTGTCATTCTGAAAGGATCTTGTGAATGAATAGCAGGTAATCCACAAGATCCTTCCAGGATGACAAGACAACAAAGCCGTACCATTCTTTTGGGCAAAAGTATGAACCGCAGTTAGCTATAAACATGTAGCCTCCGGGTATAGCATGACTATTCATGCTATACCCGGAGGCTACATGTTTTAATCCTTAGACTACTGTGCAGCGTCGTCTTTTACAGAAAACTTATATACTGTAGTCGTCTCATACGTTTCGCCGGGCTTCAGTATGGTAGACGGAAAGGTCGGCTGGTTGGGCGAATCAGGGAAATGTTGCGTCTCCAGAGCGATACCATAGTGCTGGTTATACTTCTTGTTACCGCTGCCGGTAAGTGTGCCATCCAGGAAGTTGCCGGAGTAGAACTGGATACCGGGCTCTGTTGTAAACACTTCCATCATGCGCCCGCTGGTTGGCTCATATACGGTGGCAGCCTTCTTTAAAGTATTACTGGTGTCGGTCAGCACGAAGTTGTGGTCGTAGCCGCCTTCTACCTGATCGATGCGTTCGCCAATAGCATGGGGCGTGGTAAAGTCCATAGGCGTGCCAGATACCTTGCGCAGTTCGCCGGTAGGTATAAGCGAATTATCCACCACGGTATACCTATCTGCATTCAAGGTCAGTTGATGATCCATGGCATCGTCGGCAGTGCCGGCAGCCAGGTTAAAATAGCTATGGTTGGTCAGGTTGATGGGCGTGGCTTTGTCGGTAGTTGCTTTGTAGTCGATTCGCAACTCGTTTTCATCCGTCAAAGTATAAGTTATCGTAGAGGTCAGTTTACCTGGATATCCTTCCTCCCCATCCGGGCTGACATACGTAAACTGAATTGCATTTTGCTGTGGCATCGGCTCGGCCTGCCAGATTACTTTATCGAAACCCTTGTTGCCGCCGTGCAGGTGGTTGGCCCCGTTGTTGGTAGCTAAAGTATATTCTTTGCCATCCAGCGTAAACTTACCTTTGGCAATGCGGTTACCGTATCGGCCCACAACAGCTCCAAAATAAGGGCCGCTTTTCAGAAACTCGTCGCTCTGGT